>CEUH01101995.1_pt1 | contig 11443 bp, 9 predicted proteins | sample 356461 | NCBI WGS metagenome assembly CEUH01 (sample SAMEA2623275, study PRJEB7988) | marine metagenome | isolation source: saline water (ENVO:00002010), including
CTGGCTGCGCAAGAAGAGGAAGGAGCAAATCCAGTGACGTCCAGCTGGATTCATCGAGCAATGCGGCGATGTTGATGATGTTCCAAAATTGATCTTGCAATTCTTCGTTCATCGACCATTGAGGATACCAGCGATAATATCCAGGTTCCCAGGGAGCATTTGTTGTACTCCATTGATTGAATTGGTCTTCTACTTCTTCCAAATCGTTTGGATTTCGGAATTCATCAATCAACTGATGAATGTCTACTGAGGATGTAAACGGTTTCATACGATCTTTGAGATGTTGAGCCGATTCAACAGTTTGTTGTAACTCAGCGAGCTCGGATGGTTTCAATTGGCCAGCGCCTTCTTGGAAAGAGGGTGCATTAAACCCTAGATCTTTCCAAATGGAGAGATAGGATTCCAAATCGATGGAATCCTTGGAGGCATCATCACTTCCCATGCTTTCTCCTCCATTGGTTGATACAACTGCATAGGTTTTCAATGTGAGCCGTGATTTGGTCTAATTCATTGGAAATTGTTGGCCTTTGGATATTTCCAAGGGGTTCGAAAACACGTGTTTAGTGCTTCATAAAGACCGCAGAACATAAAGGCAGTTGAGCAACTTAACGGGCAATGGAACCTGTTACATTCCTTGTTGTTGGTCTATCGGTTGGCGCAGCAAGTGCCCTTACCTGGAATCTCTATCATGCAAGAAACGCCTTGCAGGACGTCTCTGATCGAACCATCGTTCTCTCCGAGTCGCAAGGCGCACATGCGAAACAAACGACCGATGCGTTGGTACTGCTTCAGAAAAAAATCGATCATTACGATGATTTGCTTGGAGCCTTGCGAGCAACGCATCCAACTGTCGATTTCGGCATGCGTGCTCACCAAGCGATTGCTTCACTGGAAAAAGGAATCGTTTCAGCGAGCATGGTACAAGATGCAATTGACGCTGTTTATTCTTCAATCCCACTACAAAATGTCGATATCGATCTATCACCGATGCAGGCCCAGATGACTTCACGTCTCCTCAGTGTTCTCGACCAAAATGGATTGACAATGGCTACGTTGGGTCTCGACGGTCGCCAAGCACTGCAGGTGGGACTTTGCTCATTGCATTTGCAAAATCTAAATTGGGCAGAGAGTGCTTTCGGAGTTGCGCACCAGGCATTGCCTGGAAACGAAGTTGTGTTGCAAGGTCTCGAGAAGGTGGCCCTCCTTAAGGCGGATGATGTTCTAAGACTCCATTGGTTGGAAGCGCAGCTGCGAATTGATCCCGATAATCCTGAATTACTGCGAACTCATGCTCACATACTTGTTCAACAAGGAGATGAGAACGCTGAGAAGGATGTTCGAAGGCTTGAAGCACTTGGGCTTGATACACCTGCAGATCGTTCTCTTCTCGCTGGACTGCGTCATCGGGCTGGTTCATCCAATGAAGCAATTGATGCCATCGAACAGGCACTTGCTGAAGACAACAAGAAACCTGACTACTGGCTCCAATATGCGCAGTTGCTTCATGAGGCTGAAGAAAATGAACGCGCGTTGGAAGCCGTCGATAGTTGTCTGAACCTTGACCGTCAAATTGGAGATGCATGGGCTTTGCGAGCCATTTTGCTGAGTGTTAAGCAGGGTCGTGAAAAGGAGGCGTTGAAAGCAGCTACACATGCTGTAGCATTGGATTGCGGCGGCGCTCAATTGATTGTGTTGAAGGCTGATTTGCTTGCCGAATCAGGTGATGTCATGGCTGCCGAAACATCACTGGAAAAAGCCATCGAAAAGCATCCAATGGATGCTGAGCTCCGCAGCACTGTTGCTTCACGACGTTTGGCAGAGGGTCGTATTGAAGTCGCACAGGCACTTCTTGATGGAACGCCTCCAAACATCGATCATCCAGAACTGCACATCGTTGAAGGACGCCTTCACTTGGCTCGTGCGGATCGACGACGTGATGGAACTGGAGAAACCGATCAGCTTCTTCTTGGCTCTGCTATTCAATCGTTTGAAGCGGCCCTCCAACTCAATCGAGAGCTTGGTGTCGCATGGCTTGGGTTGGCACGCACGCAGCGTCTCATGAAGAATCTTGATGAGGCAAGTGAATCGCTTACACGTGCTAAGCGCCTTCTAGGCGATACGGACTCAAGTTGTTCAATTGAAGGTGCATTGTTAGCAATTGATCTTAATGATATTCATGCTGCAACGCGCTACATCGATGCTGCGGAAATACAAGGAAGTGGGCCTACTATTGCCTATGTGCGAGGAAACATTGCAATCCAATCCGGGGATGCTGAACGCGCCATTGCCATGTACACTGAAACCCTTAATGAACGACCAAAACACATTCGAGCGAGACTCAACCGGATCAATTGTTATCTCGGGCTCGATCAGGCTGTGGAAGCAAGAGATGATGCGAATATCCTCCTATCTCTCGCCCCGGAACTGGCCGTTGCTGTCTTTGCAAAGGCCGATGCACAATCCCGTCTCGGTGAATGGGAAGAGGCAAAGGAAGGTTTCCTTGCAGTACTTGAGAAAGCTCCTCATCACCATATGGCGCTCACGAAATTGGGTGCATGCTTCCTCGCCCTGGATCGCCCAGAGCGTGCAGAAGGTCCGATCAACGAAGCGCTTCGCTTAGCACCTGACCATGGTGATGCTTGGCATCAACGCGGCATGTTGTATCTTTCGTGGGGTAAATATGAGGCTGCACTCAGCGACTTTGAGGCAGCTATTCGAGCAGATGGAAACAACCTCGATGCCCGAGTGCAAGCGGCTGCTATCCACCATGCAAGCAAGGACATCGAGCAAGCATCAGCCGCATGGAGAGGTGTTCTTGCACTTGAACCGGACCATCCACTCGCACGACAACGTCTTCAAGATTGTGAGCAACATCTCGCAACCTTGTGAGTTTAAGCGAACACATATCAATGAGTTTGTTGAGGGGATATTATGCCCCTAAAAATCGGTGATACAGCGCCTGAGTTTCATCTTCAAAATGCAAACCAAAACATTGGTGATGCACACGCATCGCTTGCTCAATCAATGAAGAAAAATGGATGCGTCGTTGTCTTTGAATGCAATCATTGTCCATATGTTATCGCTAGCATCGATCGAATGAACAACATGGCAGAGTATTGCAACGTGAACGGGATTGGATTTGTTGGAATCAACTCAAACGATCCTGATAATTACCCTGTAGATTCGTTTGAAAACATGGTTAAGAGAGCCGATAAGGGAATGCCATACACATACTTGCATGATGGTACTCAAGAAGTTGCTACCGCATGGGGAGCACAGCGAACACCTGAGTTCTTCCTTCTCGATGCTGATGGTGTTGTCATCTACCATGGACGAATGGACGACAATCCACGTGACCCAACCAATGTAACGACCAGTGAACTGAAGGATGCCATCGATGCTATGCTTGCAGGATCGGTGCCAGAAGTTCAATTCACAGATTCCATTGGCTGCTCAGTCAAGTGGAAGTGATGGGTTGGCAGGTTGCATCCGACAATGCGATTGGGACGATAACGACGTTTGTCGTAGCTGTGGAACGGATTACTCACCACCAAAGAAACTACGCCCATTCCATCTCGCTTTTCCAGTTGATGATTTAGAAAAAGCAAAGCAATTCTACGTCAACGTTCTCGGTTGTACAATAGGTCGAGAGAAAGAAGAATCGTGTGTATTCAAGTTCTTTGGACATCAAATTGTAGCTCATTTGGTACCAACAATGCCTGACGTTTCGACCAATCCTGTCGATGGAAAACATGTTCCGTCTATGCATTTTGGCATCGTTATGGAATGGAATGATTGGCATCAACTCAAAGACGAACTTGACAAAAATGGTATTGAATTTGTCATCGGCCCTTACATTCGATACGAAGATCAGCCCGGCTCACAAGCTACCATGTTCATTGTTGATTCTGCAGGAAATCATCTTGAGTTCAAATCGTTCAAAGACGAGAGTGCCATTTTCGATTCGACGTGGTAGTCACTCTTCTTCGAGCCCTGCTCGCAACTGCTTAATTTCATCAACCAAAACATCGAGTTGGGATTGTATCTTGCGAACTTCACTGTTGATGCCTTCCTCAGAGTCAGCTTCTAAGGCGACGACCGTGTTCGTAAAGATAGCAACAAACATGTTGAGGAATGTGAATGTCGTCATGAAGATGAAGATAACGAAATAGAATCCAACCCACCAACCTTCTTCTTCGATCAATAGTCGAACAATGCCATTCGACCATGATTCAAGCGTCATCACCTGGAACAGAGAATAGAGCGATTTGCCGAGTGTTCCGAAATAGATAGCACCTTCTGTGCCTGAATTCTGGAACAATGCAGTGGATAGAACTGCAAAGACGTAGATGACAACCATGAGCAATGTTGCAACCGCTGACAGCCCTCGAACTGAATAGATCAACGATTCCGCAACCAATTTTAATTCTGGAATTCTTGAGACGAGTCGGAATGCTCGTAATACACGGAACACGCGGAACACTCGGAAGACTCCGGTCGATGGGAAGAGTGCTATACCGACAATGAAAAAATCGAAAATGCACCACGGATCTTTGAAAAAATCAAGGCGCATTGCATAGATTCGAAATAAAATTTCAGTTACGAAAATGGTCATGAAAAACCAATCCAAATAGAGCAAGAAACGGTTGCCCGTTGCTCCCCAATCGTACGTCTCGAATCCTATCGAAATTGAGCTTGCTAAAATGGCTACGAAAACAATATTGTTGAAACGTTCAGAATCGACAATCTGTCGGATTCTCGTTCGCGTCTCAGTTGTTATTTGGTCGTCCATAATCTAAGGTTCTCTTATCGGCTGATGAATACTCCGCCTGCGGTTGATTGCCAAAGGTTATTTCCAGCAGACAATCATAACACCCGCAATATCAGGCCATTTCGTTAATCAGAGTATCATAGGCCTGGTTTCGGTTGTGGATTTGATAAGCTTGTATTGCCAAAAAAATCAGACCGGGAATTCCTCCGAGGAGAAAGAAAATTACTTCTAAGTCAGTCAGAACGAACCCTCCTACGAAACAAATGGCTGCAGCAATAGATGGCCACTGCGCAGTTGGCGGATATGGAATCTTTTCCTCCGTCTCGACTCGTTCACGTGCTGCTTTCATCTGCTTGTCCCACTTTGAATGGTTGGATACGCCAATAAGAAATAGTACAGAGCCGATCAAAATAAACAAGCAGCAAAATGGAATTGCGTCAAGGGTATCCTCAGCAATGAAGAGGGTTGTGAAAGGAACCGCTACCCCCAATGTAATGCCCGCTATCGACAATCTGTTGCTTGGTTTTTGAGAACGTATCTTGAGATAATTATTCAGTGGAGTTGAAGAAGTATTTTTTGCCATTCCATCACCTCTCTAAAATGCGAGGGCAGAGGAAGTCGATTCTTCCTCTGGCATGATTCAAACTTCTTGTTTTTGTGTTTAGATGTTGGCCCGAAGACGATGATTGTCAACGTTTTTTTCCAAGCAAAGTATTGAGATAGAGAGAAGGTTTGCGTTGATTCATGGGGAGAGATGCACGAAGGGCACTTGGTCTTGTGTGCATCATGATGTTCGCTCCGCTCTCTGGATGTTTTGGGGAAGAAGGGGATGGTGGATTAATTGGAGAGAACGATGTTACTGTTACTCCTGAAACACTCATTGGTGGAATCTTCCAGGGTCTCACAATATCCGCTGACCGTGATCTCTCAGCCTTTGTTCCATATTTGATGATGAATCCTGACACTGGATTTGTTCAGAATTCAACTGTAGTGGATCTCAAAGCAGGCCAGAGTGTCTTGCTCACCGTTCTTGCACCACCCAGAACCGATACAGCTGTTGTTCTGCTCGGTGATTACGGGCGGGAAAACTGGCCAATCCGTGAACTCAACGAATCATGGAAAACGTGGTGGGAACGAGGAGGTTATGAGGGCAAGAGTTCCCAAGGAATCAAACGAATCGTCGGCGACAATGGAACACTGGATACTGTGCAAGTATCCGGTTCAAACGGCGGTGCTGTGACCCCTGTTCTTCTCTCCATTATGCGCCCAGAAGCCCCTGGTTTTTCAGAGGCGGAAGGTAGTCGCCACTCAACGGGAATGGTCGATGGTCGAACCGTTTTCAATTACATCAACGTGATGTCGGATGAGACGCCCGATCCAACAGATCTTGCCGACGGTGCCGTAGGTTATCTTGATCGTTGGGCTGGACAAGGAAATGCTGCATACGAAGACGCTGCCCAATATCTGATTCAAACGATGGAAAATTTTGGGCTTGAAGTAATCACGCAACGGTTCGTTTACGATTCACTGATGACAGGCTCTCAAAATCCGGAGGCGTACAACATCTGCGGATACCGTTGGGGTGAAGTTGATCGCGATAAATGGATGGTCTTTGGAGCTCATTTCGACATTGCACCTCCAATCAACGGCGGTATGCTCGACCCGCACATCTTTGGAAGAACGTACGGAACACGTGTCGGTGCCTACGATAATACAGCAGGTACAAGCATGGTTTTGACAGTAGCTGAAGCCATGGCGGACCACAGCACTCGAAATACAATGGTGTTCTGCTTGTGGTCAGGAGAAGAGGGTGGAAAGCGTGGTAGTGATTTCTGGACCGATTATTGGGTAAAAGAAGACAATCCGAACGTCGAGGTAACCAATTACGTCAATCTTGACATGGCTGGTGTGAACTGGCCTGGCGGTGGCGGTGCACCGTGTGGAGATGGACATGGTGGTGGTGAAGGAAATTGTGACCCTGAACCACAAGTCGACCCTGATGGTTATCCAAAGGATGAGGAAGTTTGGCCGATGCGTGTATACATCGGGCCAAGTCTTGATCACGATGTCATGAATCAACCAGGGATGGTAGGTTTGGCTATGTGGATTGGTTCAGATGCTATTGGTGTTGAAGAACAAATGTCACCACTACTCGGAGAAGGGTATGATGCGGAAACGTGGAAGGTTGACGATTGGATGGCCAAAGATCGTCCAGAAATTATTGTCTATGAAGATACGACTGCACGCTCAGATCACGCCACATTCCAAGACAACCTTGGAACCGTTACAATGGGATTCGGTGGGCTCGTCGATGGGTACTGGTGTTATCATCAAACATGCGATACAGTCGATGAGATGATCGATTGGATGGATACAACCGGGAAAGATTACGGTGAAGAGCAGAGTGGAACGAGTAATCTCGTTGATGCACTTGATACAATTACATGGTGGGCAACGTACTCGTTCTTCCATCTCGATGAAGACCCAATAAGGAATGCGTACTTGGACGAGTGATTGATTCATTTTTCTTTATTAAAGGCACACAAGTTATATGCAAACGGCGCGAGGCGCGAGTATGGAAGATGGTCAAACGCCCTTTGCGAATTGGGTCAAAACAAATGCCTCGACCGCAAATTTACTCTCAATTATCATGTTGATTTTTGCTGCATGGGCAGCAGTTGAAATCGTCACGAATGTTGTAGGAAACGAAATCCCGCCAGTGACAGGTACCGAACTTAATGATAGTGATCAGCGTATAAACGACGGGAAAATCATCGGATTGGGTGCTGTTGCCGGAACACTCGGCATTGTTTTGCAGCTCCTCATTTCACGAGAAGAATCTGAGACTACTGCTGAATCTGAACCTGAAGAAGATGAAGAAATCGACGAAGTTGTGGACATCATGATGGAAGATATTGAATCTGATGATGGCGAGGAATCAGAGGAAGAACAAGAGATATCTGAAGACGAAATTGTCGAAGAAGATTCAACCGACGATGGGGATAGCCTTGAAGAGGAAGACCAAGTCGTTGAAGACGAAGCCGAGGGAGATCTTGAAGAAGAAGCCCCTGAAGAAGAGGAAAAAACTCCTGTCAAGAAAAAGAAGTTTTGAGGTGAAGAAAAATGTGGGAACATCGAGCAGTATCGCATAAACAATTCAAAGAAAGTGGAAGAATTACACCAACTGAGACTTATGTTCAGCTGATGGATAAAGTCGAAGATGCCGTCAAGGAAGCACAAAAGATGCCATTTGATCATGAAGAATTCCTCAAGTATATTCCAACACAAGGGCCTTGGGAACCTATTCACGAAACAGATGACACAAAAGGAGACCCCCGTACACGATACATCGGCCCTGGTCGCCCAAAGTTGCTCAACACCAACCTCTTCCTAGGTTCGACTTGGATTGAATCTGAACGATTCAAGTTTGAACGTCGAATCAGCACGCTATCTGACTTTCTCAAGCAAAAGACCGTTGTCAATGCAAACATGTGGACGCCAAAGCAGCTCGTCACCACACAGACATTCTTTTTCTGTTCAACAGGCGACGAAGAGCGATTGGGCGGTTCCATGCTCACTGGTGAAACCGTCGCAGGTGGCCACCCATTCCTAGGTGATGGTGGCGAGGAAGATGGTGTTGCTGAGTGGGAACCAATCCTATGGGGTCTCGGACACCGTGGTGTTGTACCAGACTCAGATCCACAAGACAAAGTCTACTATCCTTCGTTGATGCACCGTGGTGTAGCGTTCAACAACCGCCTTGGATGGATTCGATACTCTCCTGCTGGATTTGGTAAGGATGCAAGTGGTTATCTCATGACCAAGCCTACGACATGGATTCACCCAGCCGTAGATGGTAACCGAGACACTGCTACTGCATTCAATCTCTTAGTGAACTTGCCAGACCGACGTATCTCTTTCGGTGAAGAAGGAATCACTGACGTCTTCCTCACCACTGGTAAGACCTCGTTGTACACCATGATGGGAATGATGTCCTCTTCGACCGTTCGACAAATGTTCGGCGCAGGATCTGAAATGGTTCCTCTTGAATTCCATTGCATCGAGCCAGGTCTTGATGAGTGGATCAAAAACGCAAGCGATGAAGACAAGTACGCTCGTCTGTTCGAAGTCACTGCTTGTCTCGGCTACCTCCTGACCGATCCAAAGGTTGGCTCACTTGGTGGCGCTGCAAAGCGTCGACGACTGTTGCTCTACCCGCACGACCAAGGAAACCTCTTGACGTGTGTGAACGCAAGCCAAGTTGCTGACCACGCATTGAAGTCGAACTACGCTGCTACAGTCTTCACTAAGCTTGACCAAGCGGACTTCATGAACCGTGTTGCTCGTCGATACAAGGCATACGCTGATCTCGTTACTGCAAGCGACTTCGCTAAGGGTGCTCGCTGGATCAGTCAAGCAATGATCGAGGGCGACAAGATTCTCGGACCAAACGTCCACTCGATCCTCGCAGTACGTGGATACGATATTCTCAACCTCGATGAGTACATGGAATCCTTCAACGATGTTTCCGCTGCTCCTGAGCGATTGATTCGACGTGTTGTCCAATCTGTTGCTACAAATGCACTCAAGACATTGTTCCCAATGGACATGCTTGGAGAAACCAGCGGCGCACAGCCATTCTCACACATCTTTGCACCAGCAGGTAGCAGTGAACAGGCGCTTGTCTACTACACGGACATTCGATTCCTCGTTCCAACATCCATTGACAAGCTACGTATGATTACAGGTGCTCGTGGAGCAGACCGTGGACGAATGCGAGAAGCTTACGGTCAAATGACCGGGGCTGACCCGATGACTGGACTCTCCATCATCGATCTGTGTCTACCATTCCTTGCTGACATGGGAGATGAGTCGTGGCAGACAGGAACCGGCCTTAACGAAGACGAAATTATTGTTGAAGTCACAATGGCTGTCAACCCTGCAATCGTCTGGAAGAATTTGTTGGAACCAACAACAAACGAAGTCTTTGACCTACCAAAGGGTAAGAAAGGGACTTCCGCCAACGTTTGGGGTGATATGTTCATGGGCAATGAGCCGCTTCACGAGAAGATGGCTAAGGATGGACAAGGACACTATCTCAACCTCCTCCGATTGTGTTACCATTGGAGTCACGATAAGTCCAAGGAAATCCACGGTCTCTGATCACACTAGATTGGATAACCAAATGACGAGTGTCATTGCTGACCAACCTCCGGTTAGGAAGTAGATAGGTATTGGTGAAAGGAACACCAAGAACAGTGCAAGCCAAACATTGCTGTTCCAATCCTTGACTTTCAATCCGTCAAGCGGACCAAATGGTATCATGTTGAAGAGCCCTAGGCCGATATTGGCGTACAACCACCATCGGACGATATCGTAAACCATGGCCTGCCAAATGATTGAACTCCCGTCGATGTGTTGTTGGCCTGCAAATTCAGCTGCTCCTGTAAGCATGAACAAGAGGACACCTAGCGGTATTCCGATGATGAATAGGCCAAGATTGACCAGCGGTCCTGCAATGGCAATGTGTCCATTCTGTCGTCGTGTTACAAGACCTGCAACCATGACAGCTCCTGGAGCCATGAACAATACACCGAAGATAAGTGCTAGCATAACTCCAAATTGAAGGCCTTTTGGATCCGCACGAAATTCAGCCCAACAGCCATTTTTCTTGGCGACAATCTTGTGGCCAATTTCATGAAGAACGAAAGCTGGACCAATAGCAATGAGGACCAATGGCATGGTAACCAATACGTTGATCATCCATCGACTTAGGCCGAACTCGGAAATTCCACCAAGACCTCTCCCCCCAAACATGAGGCCAAGTGCAAGAGTAAACGCAGTGGTGGCATACAGAAGATGTCGCTTTTCTTCATCACTAAAGTGCCAAATGCTGCCTTTGTGTAGCGTTGGTTGGGTTTGCGACATCACACGGAAAAAATTGTTGATGGGAGAAGACCCTCTCGGTTGTTGCCCTGCGTGTACACGGTGAATTTTTTGTTGCGACCCGTAGAACGGGTTTGGTTCGAGAATGTCTGCACGAGGGTCTCGAACCATGGCTGTCTCAAATCATGGTCTTCTTTCAATCCTCGCTCGCGATGTACGAGAGTTCATGTGTTTGAACAATTAGGCATCGATGAGCACCATGTCGATGCCTAGGCGAGCGATGAAAGACATGGGCCTCCAAGCCTGTTGTCTATGGTGCGATGAACCTGATGAAGCAGGAAGTTCGAGATGCACCAAGTGTATTGCTTCTCACAAAAGAGTGCGAGACGAGATCGCAAAGGCCCCACCCGAGGATGCATTTTACCAGTTTGCAAAGGAATTGCTCGCCATGGCTGTAGCACCTCATCGTCACGATAGCGATCCAGTACATGGTAAAGTATTGGAAGAACAGCAAAGGCTTGCTGGACAGTACATTCCGAAAGGTGCTGAACAAACCGAACGGGATGTTTTGGAAGTATTTCAACATCAGAAAAATACTGAGAAACCAAACGTCATTCAAAACATCGCGAACAAGAACCCATGGAAAGAGAAACCACCAGAACCGGAGCTCGCACGAAGGATTGGTACAGATACCTGGAGTAAGGAGTCAATCGATACAAATCAGTACCATGCAGGAAGAACAATTCCAAGCAAAGATATTGTACCAGTAGACCGTTCTGACCGGGC
>CEUH01308753.1_pt1 | contig 11416 bp, 8 predicted proteins | sample 356461 | NCBI WGS metagenome assembly CEUH01 (sample SAMEA2623275, study PRJEB7988) | marine metagenome | isolation source: saline water (ENVO:00002010), including
TGAAAAGGAATTTTTTTATCTTCAGCTGTTTTAATTATTAAGTCTAATAAATTATTCTGTACTGCAGGACCATATGTTAAAACTGGACCTTCCCCACATTTAGTATCGCCCTGCTTAATTTTATCAATCATTGGAGTGCTAGTATCATGACAAACATCCGTAACAATAGCAACATCAGGCTGAATTTGTTCTACAACCATTTGCGCACCTCTCAAACCCACTTCCTCTTGAACAGCATTAGTAATATATAATCCAAAAGGGAGCTTAACTTTATTTTCAAAAAGTAATCTAGCTACTTCAGCAATCATAAATCCTCCTATTCTGTTATCAATTGCTCTTGCTACATAATTTCTTTTGTTTAATATCATAAACTCATCTTCATAGGTCACAACACATCCAACATGTATGCCCATTTTTTCAACTTCTGATTTATCCTTTGCTCCGCAGTCTAAGAATATATTATCTAACTTAGGGGTCTTTTCAGTAGCTGCTGTTCTTGTGTGTATAGCTGGCCAGCCAAAAACAGCTTTGACAATTCCTTTTTTAGTATGAATATTCACTCGCTTTGAAGGGGCTATTTGATGATCAGAACCTCCATTTCTTCTTAAATAAATAAATCCATCTTTTGTAATATAATGTACAAACCAAGAAATTTCATCTGCATGAGCTTCAATCACTACTTTGTATTTTGCATCAGGATTAATCACGCCAACAACTGTTCCATATGTATCTACAAAATGCGTATCAATATAAGGTTTGATGTAATCTAACCATAATTTTTGACCTCCGCTTTCAAATCCAGTTGGTGAAGGATTGTTTAAATATTTTTTAAGAAAACTCTCTGATTTATTTGTTATAATATTTTTAAGCATAATTTATTTTTTAAACTCTTTTAAACCTCTTTTTAACCAATCTGAAAACAAAGATACTGTACCATAATCTTGATAATTTGCAGGCTTTATTAACTGTTTTTCATCATGATCTAAGAAAACATAATATGGTTGTGAATTAGTGCCGTAAGTATTTGCTTGCAGGACCATCCATTTATCTCCAACAGTTCTGACTTTTTTCTTTTTTCCAGCGATCGTTGTTTCGAATTGTTTATTTTTTGGAAGTTTTTTAATTTCATCTACATATAATGAAATCAAGACAACTTCATTTTTTAAAATTTTCTTTATCTCTTGATTAGACCATACATTACTTTCCATCTGTCTACAATTTACACAAGCATGACCAGTAAAATCTATCATAATAGGTTTATTAACTAGCCTAGCATATTGTATGCCAGCATCATAATCAATAAAAACTTGTATACCTTGAGGGCCTAACTTTCTTTTTTTCTTTAATTCAGATCTGGTTTTCTTCAATTCAGATATGTCTACTTTAGAATCATTTGAAGATAAATTCAACTTACCAGAAACTAATAGTTTAATTTCTTCAATTTCTTCCAGTAAATTTGATTCATTGTCTTCATAATATGTATGACCTACTCCATGAGGACTGTAAGAATTTTGTTTTGCTGGTTCCAATCCAAACATTAAATTAGCTGGAGCACCCCATAAAGCTGGAATCATATGTATTGTATAAACACCAAATAATAAAGCTAAAGAAAATCTGGTTACAGACAAATGCTTTACATCAGAGTCATGAGCAAATTTAAAGAAGCCTAATAAATAAAATGTTATGCATGCAAATATCATAATCCAAATAGCAACAAACACCTCTCTTTTAAGAAATACTTCTGAATCAATAAGATCTGCTTTGGAAAAATAATAAAATGCAAACGCTATTTCTAATAAACCTAAAACTACTTTTAAAGAATTTAACCACCCACCAGATTTAGGCAAAGATTGTAACAAATTTGGAAATAAGGCTAAAACGACAAAAGGGACAGCGACAGCCAACGAGAATCCAAGCATTCCAAATATTGGACCTAAATATTCACCAGAAGCTGATAAAATTAACACCTTCCCAACTAAAGGGCCTGTACAAGAAAATGACACTAAAACTAATGTTAAGGCCATAAAAAATATACCAATATAGCCCCCTCTCTGCTCAGCCTGTACACTTTTGTTTGTCCAAGAAGAAGGTAATTTGATATCAAAAGCTCCTAAGAAAGAAACTCCAAAAATTAACAATAGAATTGCAAATCCAACATTAAAATAAAAATTATTCCCTAGCCGATTTGCTATATCTGGGCCAATCAAAGCTGTCAAACCTACTGCAACTATAACATAGATTATAATAATGGATATACCATATAAAAGAGCATTTCGAATTCCTTCTGATTTAGTTTTAGATTGCTTTGTAAAAAAAGAAACCGTCATAGGAATCATAGGGAAGGTACAAGGCATGAAAAATGCTAAAAATCCTCCAAATAATCCGATTCCAAAAAGTGCGTACCAGGATTTACTGTCGGTACTATTGTCTTCTTTTTTCTCCGAAATTTCACTTTCTCTATTGTTTTCTGCTTTTTTCTCATAAATTTCTTTGTTTTTACACTTGTTCTTTGAAATTGAAAAGGAAAAAAGTTCTGAAGTTGGGGGAAGACATTGTGTAGAATCACAGACCATAAAATCTATATATCCATCGATTTTTTTAACTGCAACCTCACTTAAATCAATAGTATGTTTAAATATAGCTTGTCTCTTAAAATACTTTAGAACCATTTCAAAATTAGGATCATATTTTTCGATTGGATCTACTAACTCTTCAGCGTTTTCAACTATTGTATCTCCATTAATAATAAAGTTAAAGATTGTCGCAGGAGGAGATTCTTTGATGTCTTGTGAATATAAATGCCATCCTTTCTCAATATCTGCAGTGAAAATAAGTTCTAACTCACATTCAGAAATTTTATTCTGTTTGAAACTCCATGAAACAGGATCATAAATTTGAGCTGTCAATATATTAGTCAATAACAAACATAAAATAATAATTCTCTTCATATTTTTTAAATTTATCTTAAGAATCTAATTGTTTATTTAATATTCTACAAAGTTCATCAGCTTTCTGACTACCAATCAAATATATTAACCCATCCTTATCAGTTAGTTCAACAGCACCCTCTCCCCTTGTATAAAATCGAATCTTACCTTTGTAATGCAAATTATAAACTGCTCTATTTACAAGGTACTTACTATATTTTACTTTTTTAATCGAAACTAAACCTATAGTATTAATCTTTATTCTTCTTGCAGTCCAAAGCCCATCTAGAACAATACTGCCATTAGTGACTTTTGTTTCAAAATGAAGAATAAAAAAAAGTACTACTGAAAAAACAATAATCACAACTCCAAAGAAAAAAAACAACTCTCCTTCTTGATTTCGATTTTCTCTCCAGTAATATGCAAAAAAACAAAAAAGAGATAGAGCCAATCTACTTGCAAGAGAGAGCTTATTAAGTCCTAAGTATTGCTTTTCAGTAAAAATAGAATTATCCAATTTTAGTTATCAAATTAAAAGTTCTGCAAGGTACACTTTTTTTGTTTTAGAATCAATCTTATATCTTTCATCTATTCTTCTCCCAATAATCCAAATTACATTTTCTTGAGAGCATAAAATCCATTGATTTTCTTTGTCAAGAATAGAATATTTTTCATCTATGAAAAAATCACTTAATTTCTTAAACTTTTTCATTCCCAGAGGAATAAATTTATCACCAGATTTCCATCTCCTTATAATCAATGGAAATACGAGTTTGTTGTAATCAAATGATGCTATATTAATATTTCGAGAAATAAAATCAGATTTAGATATTTTAAATCGCATTTTAACTGGAAAATCTATATTTGTTTTTTTTACTTTAAATTCTACAATTTCTTTTTCTTTGATTGGAGCAATTAAAATTTCTTTTCTATTTGTCACTAATTTATGTGTTGAAGAAAAAAACTGTTTTCCACTTTGTCTTCTTACTGCTTTTAAAATCTTGTCAATATGCTTAAAGCCATAGTGTTTGATGATCTCATATAATACTAATTTATAACCTGAAAACCCAAGTAATATTTCAATATTAATTTTTATGGTACTTTCATCATTTGTAATTATCTTCTGACTAAGTGCTCCAACATATTTGCTAATAATTTGTTGAGCTTCATTAAAAATCATTATTTCATTACTTATTGTTTTTCCTATACTTGGATTAACTTCTTTAATTAACGGAATAATTTTATTTCTTATTTTATTTCTTACATAATCATTTTTAAAGTTACTAGTATCAACTCTATACTTTATTTTGTTTTTAGTGGCATATTCGTATATTTCATCTTTATGGACTAAAATCATAGGCCTTATTATGTTGTCTCGTTTATATTTAATACCTGACAGTCCCTTTATTCCTGTCCCTCTAATAAGGTTTATGAAAAATGTTTCTAAATTATCGTCTATATGATGTGCTGTAACAATAGAATCATATAAATTATTTTCAAACATTTCTTGAAACCAATCATACCTTAAATCTCTTGCAATCATTTGCACTGATCTGTTATCGTCTTTGAAAGAGTTTGGGATATCAAAGGATTTAGAATGGAGCTTAACAGAAAATTTTTTAGCTAAATTTCTAATAAATATTTCATCTTCATCAGACTCTTTTCCTCTTAACTTAAAATTACAATGCGCTAATTCAATATCATAATTCAATCCTCTCAGAGCATAAAATAGACACACACTATCAATACCTCCGCTAATAGCTAACAATATTTTTTTTTCGCTAGTAAAAAGAGAATGTTCAGTAATTATATTTTTAATCTTTTGTATCACTTATTTTCTAAAATTTTAATAATAGGCATTACTTTAGTCATACACTCATTATATTCATCACAAGGATCAGATTTCATCGTTATAGCTCCTCCAACTCCAATTGACAAATAGCGAGTATCTAAATTATATAAAATTGTTCTTATAACTACACTAAAATCAAAATCAAAATTTGGATTAATATATCCTATTGAACCAGAAAAAATTCCTCTTCTAAACTCTTCATAAAGATCAATTAACTCCATAGATTTTAACTTTGGAGCTCCAGTCATTGAACCCATAGGGAATGTAGATTTTAATACGTCTGTAAATTTTTCATTGCTAGAAATTTTTGATGAAATAGTAGTAATCATTTGATGTACCTTATCAAAGGTATAAACCTCACACAACTCTTCAACCTGAACTTTTCCTTTTAAAGAAGTGATAGATAGGTCATTTCTAACTAAATCTGTAATCATAATATTTTCGGAAACATCTTTTTGGTTTTTTTTTAAAAATTTTATGTTAGACAAATCTTCCTTATACGAATTACCTCTTGATATTGTTCCTTTGATTGGTTGAGATAAAATATGATTTCCTTTTTTTTTCAAATATCTTTCGGGACTAAAAGACAAAACATGTTTTGATCGTACTCTAAGAAAACATGTGAAAGGAGTTTGCATTGATTTATTAATTTCTAAAAACATTGACTGAGGTGAAAAATTAGCTGATTCAGAATAAAATTCTTGACAATAATTCATCTCATATATATCTCCTTTTTTTATATGCTCTTTAATTTTATTTATCTTTTTTAGATAAGAAATTTTATCTTCCCTTTCTCTTAATTTAACATTATTAGTTTTATTAATAGTAAATGAAATATTTAGTGACTCTACAAACTGATTAGTCTTTTCTCTATTATTATAAGTTAAAACTTTTAACTCATTATTTTTAAAAATAATTACATATTTAGGGACAAAAAAAAATAAATTATTCGTGTTAAAATTATCAACATTTTTAGACGATAAATTTTCTATTTCATTTTTTATATCATATGAAATATAACCAAAAAGCCAGTCTTTTTTATTATTAGAAAATTTATAAAGATTATCAAATGAATCATTATTAGAAACTAAAAAGGATGATTGTCCAACGCCTGCAATTAAATCATACTGAAGATAATCCTTAGGTGTTTTTTCTTTATGATTTGTATTTGACAAAAGAATACTTATATATTCTTCTTGTTTTGAAATATTCAGTAATCCACTTAAAAGTATATTAATGTTATAATTAGAATATTTAAAAACTTTTCTCACTTCACAAAAATACTAAATATAGTATTTATTTTTTTTAAATTTGAAACATGAAATTTAAGCTACTCGTATTTTTTTTCACTCCTTTATTTTGCTTAGGACAAGCAGACAGCAGCATGATTAAATATGATAACACATATTCTTTATCAGAGAAAAAAATCTATTATATCTTAGAAAATTACAAAAACAAATTGAAAAGTCATGGTGGGATAAATGGATGGAGATTACAAATAAAATTTACACTAAAACAAGAAGAAATAAGACCATTTCAGTCAAAATTTTCTAGATTATATCCAGATATAAATACTCATATTACTTTTGATTCTCCTTTTTATAAACTAAGTGTAGGAAACTTCAGAACAAAGATGGAAGCTTTAAAACTTAAGAAAAAAATTTTTAAAGATTTTAAAGGATGTTATCCTATTCAAGCCATAATTCAAATAGATTTGTTAAAATAAATTTATTTTAACTTACGTTTCACTTCTACCTCAGCATACCCCTCAACTATATCACCAACCTTGATATCATTGTAATTTTCTATTGACAATCCACATTCAAATCCTTTTTTAACTTCATTAACATCATCTTTAAATCGTTTCAAAGAAGATAATTTACCGGTATAGGCTACAATTCCATCTCTTATGATTCTAACATTTGCATTTTTAGTAACAGTTCCATCTAAAACCATACAACCAGCAATCGACCCAACTTTTGAAATTTTAAAAACTTCTCTAACTTCAATATTACACATTGTTTTCTCTTCTAAATCAGGAGACAACATTCCTTCCATAGCAGACTTGAGTTCTTCAATAGCTTTGTATATAATAGAATATAATCTAATATCAATCTGTTCAGATTCTGCTAACTTTCTTGCCTGTAGTGATGGCCTAACTTGAAAACCTATAATGATTGCGTTTGATGCAGCTGCCAGCATGACATCAGATTCTGAAATTTGCCCCACAGCCTTTTGAATTATATTAACTTTAAAATCATCAGTTGATAATTGTTGTAACGAATCTGAAAGAGCTTCAATAGAACCGTCAACATCACCTTTGACAATAACATTAATCTCCTGAAAATCTCCGAGAGCAATTCTTCTGCCAATTTCATCAAGAGTAATATGCTTTTGAGTTCTTACATTTTGTTCTCTTTGCAGTTGATTTCTTCTAGTTGCAATTTTTTTTGCTTCCTGCTCATTCTCCATCACATTAAATGTATCACCCGCTGTAGGCGCACCATCCAATCCTAATAACACGACAGGTGAAGAAGGCCCAGCTTGCTGCCTACTTTCTCCTCTTTCATCTAACAAAGCTTTTACTTTTCCAGAAAAAGAACCTGCCAGAACATAATCACCTACTTTTAATGTTCCTGTCTGAACTAAAATTGTTGACAAATAACCTTTTCCTTTATCTAAAGAAGCTTCAATAACAGTTCCTTGAGCTAATCTGTTAGGGTTTGCTTTTAAGTCAAGCATTTCTGCCTCTAACAATATTTTTTCTAAAATTTCAGGAACTCCAACTCCTGTTTTAGCTGAAAGATCCTGAGATTGATACTTACCACCCCAATCTTCAACTAAAAAATTCATTTCTGCTAATTCTCCCTTAATTTTCTCCGCATCTGAAGTTGGTCTATCAATTTTATTTATGGCAAAAATAATTGGAACACCTGCTGCTTGAGCATGACTTATCGCTTCCTTGGTCTGAGGCATAACCCTATCATCAGCAGCCACAACTACTACAACAATGTCAGTAACTTTAGCTCCTCTAGCTCTCATTGCAGTAAATGCCTCATGTCCAGGTGTATCTAAAAATGAAATTTTCTTTCCATTATCTAATGTAACTTCATAAGCTCCAATATGCTGAGTAATACCTCCACTTTCACCTGCAATAACATTGGTTTCTCTAATATAATCCATTAAAGAAGTTTTTCCATGATCAACATGTCCCATAATTGTAATAATTGGGGCTCTTTCTTTTAAATCTTTATCTGCATCAAAAATTTCCTCAATAGACTCTTGTACTTCTGCGCCTACAAACTCTACCATGTATCCAAAATCTTCAGCTAACATTTGAATTGTTTCAGCATCTATTCTCTGATTTATACTTATCATCATTCCTAATCCCATACATGTTGTAACAATTTCAGTGACGGAAACATTCATCATGGTAGCTAATTCGCTTGCAGTAGCAAATTCAGCAATTTTAATAGTTTTATTTGACGCTTCCTTTTTAGATGATTCTTCTGCAGCTAATTCTCTGTGAGCTTGTCTTTTTTCTTTTCTATTTTTAACTGAAGAAGTTTTACCTCCACTTTGTAACTTTGCTAGCGTTTCTCTAACTCTTTTTTGTGCTTCTTCTGGTGAAATCTCAACAGAAGATTTTTTATTATTTGATGATTTTTTAAACCTTCGGGGGTCAATTTTTTCTTTTACAATTCTAACTCTCTTTTTCTTTTCAGGTTTTTTAAACTGAGTTAAATCGATTTTTTCTCCAGTCTTTGTTACCCCTTTTAATTTATTGGCTTTAGCTTTAATTAAATTATCATTAGTATCATTTATTTTTTTAGATGATATATCTTGATTTTCTATCTTATCTAAAGTTGATGATTTTTCTGCCTCTTTTTCTTTTTTTTCCTCTTCTTTCTTTATTTTTTCTTCTTCTAATTTTTTTATTTTCTCATTTTCTAACTTAAGTCTTTCTTCTTCTTCTTTTTGTTTAATGATCTCTTCGGCTTTTGCTAACTCTTTTTCTTTTGCCAATAACTCAGCAGATAATTTTGCTTTTTTTTCAGAATCAAATTCTCCAAGAAGGTCCATATATACTTCGTTAGAAACCTTTGAGTTAGGCTTTAAATCTTTAATTCCTCTACTTTCTAAAAATGAAAAGATCCTATCAATACTAACATTAAATTCCTTAACTAACTTATTTAATCTTACAGTTTTTTTATTTGTCATAAGTTTTAAATCTTAATTTAATAATTTTTAATCTTCAAACTCCGCATTAAGAACATCTAACACTTCATCTATGGTACTTATTTCAAGGTCTGTTCTTGATAATAAATCTTTTTTCGAAAGTGCTAATACACTTTTTGCGGTATCACATCCTATTTGTTTAAGAGAATCAATAACCCAATCTTCTAATACATCAGAAAACTCATCTAATGCAACATCATCTTCAATAGAATTTGTATCTCTATATACATCAATTTCATATCCAGTAATTTTTCCAGCTAAATTAATATTATGACCTCCTCTACCAATTGCCAATGATACTTGATCGGCTTCCATAAATACGGATGCTCTCATAGATTCATGATCTAAAGTAACTGATTGAATTTTAGCAGGAGATAATGCTCTACTAATTAAGAGTTGAGTATTTTCAGTATAATTAACTACGTCAATATTTTCATTTCTTAATTCACGTACGATTCCATGAATTCTAGAACCTTTTACTCCAACACAAGCTCCAACCGGGTCAATTCTATCATCATAAGATTCAACAGCAACTTTAGCTCGTTCACCAGGAGCTCTTACAACTTTTTTAATTGTAATTATTCCGTCAAAAACTTCTGGAACCTCCTGCTCAAAGAGTCTCATAACAAATTCAGGTGCAATTCTTGACAACACAATATTTGCTTTATTATTTTTTAAGTTAACCTCCTTGATAACAGCTCTTACATTTTCACCTTTTTTAAAAAAATCTTTTGGAATTTGTTCATCTTTTGGCAACGTTAAGTCGTTACCCTCATCATCTTGAAGAAGAATTTCATTTCTCCAAATTTGATAAACTTCTCCATGAATAATCTCTCCAATTCTATCTTCATATCTCTTCATCAACTCATCTCTATGCTGATCTGCAATTCTTGCCATTAAATGTTGTCTAATTGAAAGTACTTGTCTTCTTCCAAATTCAGATTCAAAGCTAACTTGTTCGGAAACTTCCTCTCCTATTTCATAATCATCTTCAATTTTAAGTGCTTCTGACAATGCAATTTGAGAAATATGATTTTCAACATCATCATCATCAACCACCTCTCTATTTTTCCAGATCTCTAGATCTCCTTTATCAACATTAATAATAACATCAAAATTTCCTTCATCATTGTATTTTTTTGCTAAAACAGACTTAAATACATCTTCTAATATATTCATCATTGTTTCTCTGTCTATATTTTTAACGTCTTTAAATTCTGAAAAAGACTCTATTAAATTTTCTACTTCCATTTTATTTTAAGTTTAGTTTCTTTTATTTCTAATAAATTAATTAATAATTCTTCCTTATATATTTTTCTTTTTTTATTAACTTTTTTTTTTTCAAAGTTTCTAATTTTAAAATATTATCATTTAATGATAATATTACTCCATTATATTTAATTCCAGTTTTTAACAAAACTCCAACTTCATGACCAATATATTTAATATACTGGTTTGGCACCTTAAAAGGCATATCTAGTCCTGCAGAACAAACTGTAAGATCATAATCTTCAATATCACGATCAAAATGTTGTTCTATATGCCTAGTAATTTGTATACAGTGATCAATACTTACTCCATCAATCCGATCAAAATAAAGTGATATACTATTGGTAAGATTAATTTTAATATCTACAAAAAATCCTCCTATTTCCTCAATTTTTTCTTTTGAAACTTTTATTATATCCTCTTTATTAATCATACAAGCGTCAAAAAAAGAAGAGGCTTTTAGCCTCTTCCCATATCATCTATTTTTCCACAAATATAAAGTCTTTTATTGAAATATACAATTAATGTAAAATTATTCTTTCATCAACTAATTTATTATTAGTTCTAACTCGAATCATATAAATACCTTTAGAGTATTTGGACATATCAATTCTTCTTGTATATTCTCCAATAAAATCAATTGATTTGTCATTAAATATTACTTTCCCATAAGTATCTGTAATCGTAATTCTAAAACTATTTAATTTTTCAGAAATAAAACTAATATTAAAAATTCCATTTGATGGATTTGGATATATATTTAAATTAATTGAAGTTTCAATATCATCAGAAATAATCCTGTTAGTATTTGAAGTAGTAAAATACTGCCAACTAGTCCATGCTGAATTATTACTTCCATTTGAAGAACACATAGTCTTCACTCTCCACTTGTAAGTTGTGTTAGGTAATAAAGAAGATATTTGATCTATATTTGTAGTAACAGTATCTATAATTTTTGTATTCCAAGCCGCTCCATTCTTTAAATACATTACTCTGTAACCCCAAGCACCACTTACTGCATCCCAAGTTAAATCTGCAGATGTATTAGTTATATTTAACTGATTAGGATTTGTTGGAGGAACACAAGGAGATGCGGTTGTGAAACTCTGAGTAGATGACCATGAAGAAA
>CEUH01025508.1_pt1 | contig 11402 bp, 7 predicted proteins | sample 356461 | NCBI WGS metagenome assembly CEUH01 (sample SAMEA2623275, study PRJEB7988) | marine metagenome | isolation source: saline water (ENVO:00002010), including
GCATATTTATTTAAACAAATTGAACTCCTAAATATCATACAACCCGAAAAAACTGAAAAAGACATAAACAATTCAATTTATGAACTTGCTTTTAAGCTTTTTGGTATAAAAAAATATTGGCATAAAAGAATTGTTAGAGCAGGAAAAAATACATTATATCCATATGATGAAAACCCAGAAAACTTGATGGTGAAAGAAAATGATATTGTTTTTTTAGATTTTGGTCCAATTTTCGAAGATTGGGAAGCTGATTATGGAAGAACTTTTGTTTTGGGTAATGACCCTTTGAAAAATAAATTAAAAACTGATATAGAAAAAGCATGGAAAAAAGCATGCTCATTTTATTTCAAAAGAGAAAAAATAACTGGATCAGAGCTTTATTCGTATTGTTGCAACTTGGCAATTGAAATGGGGTGGGAATTTGGAGGTATAATTGCTGGACATCTAATAGGTCATTTTCCACACGAAAAACTTGAAAAAGAAAATAAAACAAATTATATACATACTGAAAATAACATATATATGTCCAATCCTGATAAAAAAGGAAATCAAAGGCATTGGATTTTAGAAATTCATTTTGTTGACCGAAAAAAAGAAATAGGGGGATTTTTTGAACAGTTACTTATTCCTCAATAGTAATTAAAGAATTTTGAAATAGAGATTAAAAGAATATATATTAGGAAAAGAACTGATTAATTACTTTTAAAAAACATCACCCCCCTATTAAACTTTTTCCCTAAAATACAGTCTTAGTAAAAATGATATTCTAGCTTTGTAAAACCTTTTAGTAAGGGTAAAAGACAAATATATTGGTTTATAATTTTTTCCCATTTAGGATAAACATGTATTTATTCAAGTATACCCTTCTTTCAATTTTTTTATTCTCTATTTTAAATTCCTATTCTCAAAATGAAAAAAGATTTGTAACAGTTAAAAAAATAAGTGAGGAAATTATTTTAAATGGTATTTTGGATGAAAAAGTTTGGGAAAAAGCTGACAAAGCAGATGAATTTTGGCAACAATTCCCCTCTGATTCTGTAAAAGCTACTGATAAAACAGAGGTAAAGCTTCTATATAGCGATACCCACCTATATGTAGGTGTTACAGCCTACACTGTTGGAAAAAATTACACAATAAATTCTCTTAGGCGAGATTATAGCTCAAGAAATAACGATAATGTAACTATTGAGTTTGAAACCTTTAATGACGGACAAAATGCTTTTTTATTCGGAGTTAATGCTTTTGGTGTACAAAGAGAGGCTCTTATTTCAGAGAGAGGTGTTGGTGTTAGAGGATTCAATCTCACATGGGATACTAAATGGAGATCTGCAAGTAAATATTTTGACAATAAATATGTTGTTGAATATGCCATACCGTTTAGTTCAATAAAATATCCTGAAAATTCTAAAAGCTGGGGGTTTCAAGCATATAGATATGATTTTCAGAGTAACGAAAGAAGTATCTGGACCAATGTGGTCCAGGGTCTATTCCCAACACATATTGGATTTTTTGGAGAAATGATTTTTGAAGAACCCTTAAAAAAAAATAAAACACCTTTATATTTAATACCATATATAAATGCTCTAAATTCAAAAGACTTTAGTGATATTAAAAATGATAATTTATTTTCTTTAGGAGGAGATCTTAAAATTGCAATAGGGACCGGATTAAACCTTGATGTAACAATTAATCCTGATTTTTCAAATGTAGAGGTTGATGATGTGATTACTAACCTTACCAGATTTGAAATTACTCTTCCTGAGAAAAGACAATTTTTCATTGATAATGGAGATCTATTTGGGAGTTTTGGAAGTTTTAGAGATGCAATTCCGTTCTTTTCGAGAAGGATTGGAATAGCAAAAGATTCAGTAGGAAATACAATTCAAAATAACATTATTGGAGGAGTTCGCTTAAGTGGAAAAATTGACGAAAACTGGAGATTAGGTTTTTTAAACATCCAGAATAGTGAGGACATTAAAAACCAAATTGCATCAAATAATAATTCCATGTTTGCAATTCAAAGAAAAGTTTTTGGTGGTTCACAAATAGGAGTTTTTATAGTCAATAGAGAAACTTTTGGAAATTATGATTTTTTAGAAGCTAACGATAAATACAATCGCGTTGTAGGGTTAGATTACAATTTAGCATCTTCTAATAATAGATGGATTGGAAAATTTTATACTCATAAATCATTTAAACCAAATGATAAAGAAGGAAATCTTTCAAGTTTTGCTTCAATTTTTTATAATACCAGAGAATGGAGATTATACTCGAATACCGTTTTTGTAGATGAAGACTTTAGATCTGACCTTGGTTTTATCAGAAGAACTGGTATTATCAAAACAGGGAATAGCATTACACGAAATTTCTATCCAAAAAAAGGAAAAATAAATTCACATGGTTTTAGATTTTTACATCTCTCTTGGCTTCAACAAAATTTAAACTACTTTAAAACTGATGAATCATTTAATTTTGAATATACTCTTAGCACAAATAATCAAAATCAATTACAACTTGGATTTAATAACAAGTTTGTTTTTCTCTTCAATAGCTTCGATCCAAGCAGAACAGATGGCGCATTAGAATTACCAAGCGAAACCGATTATAATTATAATGAATGGAATTTAAATTATAGACTAAATTTTGCTAATCCATTTATTCTTAATTCAGAGTTAACCTACGGTGGGTTTTTTAATGGCACTAAATTATCCTACACCGGGACTATAGGATATAGATTTCAACCCAAATTTATTTTTACTCTACAATGGGATTATAATAAAATTAAGTTACCCAGACCATATTCGTCAAATGATATTATTCTAATTAGGCCTAAGTTTGATTTTACTTTTACTAAAAATATATTTTGGTCTACTCTAATTCAATATAGTAATCTAACAAATAATTTTGGCATAAATTCTAGACTTCAGTGGCGTTTTGCTCCATTATCAGACTTGTATCTTGTTTATAATGACAATTACTATACGCAAGAGTTTGGTCCTGTTTTTCGTTCAATAAATCTTAAACTTACCTACTGGTTGAATCTTTAATTTACAACTCAACATTTAATAATTGTCCTGTAATTTGAATCAATTGTAATTCTGAAAGTTTAGCCCTATACTTAGCAACTGCTCTCTGATTTTGTGCATTAGAAAGGTTAATTTGTGCTTGTCTAAACTCTATTGCGGTAATCGAACCTAATTTATATTGCGCTTGCGAGCGCTTAAAATTATATGTTGCAGTCTCGACTTGTTTTTTTTGGATTTCATAAATCTCTTTTGTATTTCTATAATTTTGAAATGAATTTTCCAAATCTCGCTCAAAACTCAACATTGCTTCTTGTTCGACTAATATTTGATTTTCAAAACTCAATTTTGCATTCTTTGTACGAATCTTTGTTCTCCCTCCGTCAAAAAGATTCCAATTCAAACTAGCACCTACACCCAAAGAATAGGTTGTATTATTTGTCCCTGGGAAAAAAGCAGTTGCTGGGCTTTTATTTAAATTCCATCCATAAGAGCCAACTAATCCAACTGTTGGTAGATATCCTGATTGACTAATTTTTATATCATAAGAATTGATTTTACTATTTCGTTTCTGTTTTAAAATTTCAACATTATTTTCATTAGCAGTTTCCAACCAAGATTGAATTTTTATATTATCAATAAATTTTAAGTCTAACTCAACATCAAAATTTTGATTAATGGGTTGATTCATAAGCAAATTAAGATCGCGTTTATAATTATCTAATTGCTGATTTGCCTGAATCAAACTTATACTATCATTTGTTACATCAACTTGGGCATTTAAAACAGAAAGCTTATTCCCTTGTCCATATATAAATGCAGTCTGAGCTCTTTTTTGACGTTCCTTAGAAATGTCTAAATTTTCCTTAAAAATCTTACTTGACTCAGTAAATTGAGCTATATTAAAATATACCTCAAAAAGTTGAAGCATTGTAAATTCAATAGTTTCTCTTAATTGTAATTCACTTAGTGCATATTGCTCTTTTAACTGCTTATAAATATATTTTCTCCCCATACCATCAAAAAGAGTATAGTTTAAATTTACCCCTGCATTAAAACGTTGGGATTCTTGACCTTCAAAAATCCGGTTTGGTATAGGATTGCCCTTTTCATCAAATTGATCTGGAAATGCAATTTCTGAGTCAGATCCTACATAATTACTCCCCCCTGATAAAGAGACAGTTGGCAAATATCCTGAATTTAAAAAGCTACTATTATTTTTTTGAATTTTTGTTGTATTTTTTGATACTTGAATACCAAAATTATTTTCTAATGCTAGATATAGTGCTTGTTCCTTGGTTAGTTTTTCTTGTCCTTTCAAAATCAAATTTAACCCAACAATAAAGAAAACTATAATAAATTCCTTGTTCATAGTGTTCGAGTTTTTGAGTTATTCATCTCGTCCATTTTTTGCTCTTCTTTCTTTTCAATTATTGCTCTTTCCACGATCTCTTTAGATGGATAGTTACCCGAAATAAGCCATTTAAAAATTACTTTTATATCATTATTCAACGATATAAAAATTGGTAAAAGTATTAGTGTTAAAAGCGTAGCAAAAGCTATCCCGTAGGAAACTGAGATTGCCATAGGTTTTAACCACTGTGCTTGTCTACTTTTCTCTAAAAGTAATGGTGTAAGCCCAGCAACAGTTGTGGCAGTAGTTAGAAAAATAGCTCTAAATCTAGATTTACCTGCATTAATTAGCCCTTCATTAAAACTAAAATTTTGTTTCAAATTATTATTAAATTTCCCAATTAAAACTAGGCCATCATTTACCATTATACCGATAAGGGCAATTACACCTAATAATGATAGAATATTTACCGGAAAGCCATGCACCCAATGACCCCAGGCTACACCAATTAAACTTACAGGCATTAATAAAAATAGTAATACAGGCTGTGAAAAGCTTCTAAAAGTAAATGCTATAGTAATATAAATCAGAATTAAAATTGGAATACCAGCGGCAGATAATGAATTAATTAATTTGAATGCTTCTCTATTTTGCCCCTCATAAGATGCACTTACAGTAGGATATCTTGCTTGTATTTCTGGCATTATATTTAATCGTATATCATTCATAATATCAGTTGGAGAGGATTCTTCAGAATTTTTTAGGTCCGCTGATACTTGAATCTCTCTTCTTCCATCAAGATGATTTATTGACACATCTCCTCTTTCTATTGAATATGTAGCCACCTCTTTTAATGCAATTACATTTCCATTTGGTAAATCAATTTTCATGTCTTCAAGTTGTGAAATTGAAGATCTATCTTCTTTTTTATATCTAACCCAGACCCTAATTTCATCTTGCCCTCTTTGAAATCGTTGCGCTTGGACACCAAAAAAACCAGCTCTAACCCTGCTCATCAAGTATCTTAAATCTAACCCCAATGAATAGGCATTTTCCTTTAATTTTAATTTTATTTCCTTTATTCCAGCTGGATCGTTATCCTCAACATCTTTAAGAAAGGCATTTGATTTCAAAGCTTGTTTTAATTCAATTTTAGCATTTTTTAATTCTTGTATATTATTAGACAATAAAGAGACTGATACTGGTTTTCCTCCAAAGTTTGATCCTGAACCATATACAATACTTTCAACACCAATTATAGGGCCAACAAGTTCTGATATTCTTGACGAAACCATTCTAGCCCTAATATTGTCAGGGCGTTGTTCACCAGGCAAAAGATTAATTATTAGGTTAGCTCTAGAAGATCCACTACCCAAAGTTTTAATAGAATTTACATAGAGATTTTTCCCAGTTCCCTTAAGAAACTTATCCGTTAATTCCTTGTTAACTATTTCAGAAGTTTCTTCTATCATTGTAATAATAGAGTCTGTTATTTTTTCATTTGTCCCATTAGGCATTACAAGATTTATTGAAATCCTATCTGATGCTATTGAAGGGAAAAAAGAAGTTCTTATAATTCCCCCACCAAATGATCCAATTGTTAAGGAAAATAACCCTACAAACATAGAGATGACTAAAAAACGATTTTTCAATGAGAAATCAAGAAAAGGCAGATATAATTTATCTCTCATAAATTTCATTAGTTTGTCTCCAATTTTGTTGAAATCTCTAAGTTTTTTAAAAACTTTTGAGATAAAGTTTTTTGGGATTTTTTCTTGCTTTAATAAAGCCTTGGAATGTGCCAAGTGAGCTGGAAGAATTATAAGAGCCTCTATTAGAGAAATTAGAAGTGTTAACATAACTACAGCTGAAACTTCACTAAAAAATTCTCCAATTCTTCCATCTAGAAATAGAAAAAGGGAAAATGCCATAATAGTAGTTATAATTGCAGAAACAACAGGAGGTATTACCTCAAGAACACCATCTATAGCCGCGCTGTAGGGACTTTTCCCTTTTTCGTAATGTTGGTATATATTTTCAGCGATTACAATTCCATCATCAACTAAAATTCCAATAACTATAATCATTCCGAAAGTAGACAATACATTTATTGTAACTCCAAGTAGAGGAGCAAAAATGAACATCCCCAAAAATGAAACTGGCAGACCAAACGCCACCCAGAAGGCTAACCTTGAATTTAAAAAAAGTGAAAGAAAAATTAAAACAAGAATCATCCCTTGAAAAATATTTTCTATCAAAAGTCTATTTCTTCCATTTAAAGTATCAGATGCATCTGATAGCACTTCAAGCCTTGAATTTTTATTTTGATTATTAAACTTTTCTATGTAATCTCTCACTTTTGCAGAGGATGAAATAACATCTTCTGAATTTGTTGAACTTACTGATATCTTTATTAGTACATCATCACTAAGAAAGCTCCGGTTTGGTGTTTCGGAAAATCTATCTTTAATATCGGCAACATCCCTCAAAAAAATTTTAGTCCCATCTAGTTTTGATAAAACTTCAATTTTAGAAAGCTGATCGCCATAGTAAAATTTATTATTAGCACGAATTAAAAATTCCTCTGCCTCTGTTTTTACTTTACCCCCAGTTATAATGATATTTGATTTTGCTACAGCTTGTGCAACATCATTAAAACTTAATCCAAAAGCTAATAGCTTATTTCTATCAACAGCAATTTCAATTTCTTCATCAGGATAACCTGAAACACTTATTTGAGAAATTCCTGGTATAGATCTGAGTTCATTTTCAATTTGACGACCAATTTTTTTAAGCTCTAAAAGAGTTTTATTTTCAGCTGTAAGTGCAAAATTTATAGTGGATCTTTGAGGCTCTTGTTTATAGACAACCAAGGGCTCCATACCTGTAGGATAACTTGGCACTCTGTCCACGGCGTTTTTGACTTCCAACAACATAAAGTTGATATCTAATTCCTCTTCAATCTCAACTGTTATATATCCTGTATTTTCACTCGAGACTGAGGTCACTCGCTCAACACCTCTTAGCCCTTTTAGATTGTCTTCTATCTTTAGAATAACTCCTTCTTCGATCTCTATGGGTGAAGCTCCCGGGTAAACAACTGCAATCCTAATTATATGTGATTCTGTTAGAGGAAAAAATGATGACTTTAATGATTTTAATCCTAAAATCCCAAATAATAAAAATGCTACAATAACTACATTCACTGCCACATGGTAGCGAATAAAATAATTAATAATTTTTTTCATTTGATTAGCTTATTTCTGTTCAAGATTAACAGGATTTATCTCCATGCCAGGATATGCTCCAATTAAGGGCTGTGATATAATTTCTTCCCCTTCGGATAAACCATTAACTATAGCCAATGTTTCAGTGTAATGAATTGGATTGACTTTAAGCAAAATAAGTTTATTATCTCTAACTACAAATAATTCATTTGATCCATTTATAAGGCCTCTATCTACTGGGAAAACATTATTAAATTCCATAGCTTCAATTTGAGCTTCCATATACATCCCTTCTTTAAGCTTTTTATCTTTAATTCTAATATATACTTCTACAGATTGTGTCTGACTATTAACTTTTGCATTAATTCTTGAAACTAATCCAGTAAACATTTGGTCAGTATCAATAGATTTGACCTTTACTTCAGCTCCTTTTGAAATATTTGAAATATAAGATTTTGGAAGTGCTACCATTAACTCATAATCTACAGGAGCAATAAATTCTCCTAAAACTTGTCCTGGTCTTATAAGTGATCCTTCTGTCACATTTGCCTGAACCAAAACTCCACTAAAAGGTGCTCTGATACGATAAAAAGTCAAAGTTTTCTCAAGATTTTGTAACGAATAATAGGAGGAAATTATTCCTCTCCCAGAAACAAACAATCTAACTTTATCTTCCATTTTGGGAAGCGGTGGTACTGGCTTTTCCAAATTAAATTTCTTCAGATACAAACTCCAGTTCTCATAAGCTTGAGGAAAATCTAACTCTAAATCGGGAAGTACTGATGTTATGAGGTTATATAAAGATGCTCTTTGAGCAATCACATTTGCTCGGTACTCAGAAGATTCAATAAGTGCAATATTTTGTCCTAATTTATATTCTTGTCCAGATTTGAATAACGGCTTTATTGTTTTAAGAATTCCTTGAACACGAGATGTAATTTGAATTCTTTTATAAGCCCTTAAAATTCCATCCGAAGGGATTTGAACTTGATATGGCCCGTTTTTTACAGTTTTTGTATAAACATCTCTAACCGTATTTTCAGCTTTTTTTCTTGGAGGTGGACTACTATCTATAATTTTTTTTGAAAAAAGAAAGGATAGTGCGATAACAATAAATCCTAAAATGAGTAATATCCATTTTCTAATTCTTTTCAATAAAGTTTTTTCAGGCATATGGTTTATTATACGGTTCCAATTAACACAATATTATTATTTTGACAACTTAACTTTGATATATAGAGGTAGAAAATATTATGCTTTGGATTTTTTGTTTAACAATTTTTTTGCGAAGCTATAATTTAATTTTTAATTAACCTATCTAATTATGACTAAGTAAATTTTAATGATCCAACTATTTATAGACAAGTAATAATGTTTAAAGTTTAAATTATTTATATCTTTTGACATAATAAATTAATATGTCTATTCTTTATTTAATATGGAACGAGATAATTGGTTTTTTTGGAGTTAATCAATTCATTGAGATTTTAGAAAAAGAAGATTATAATCTTTTTTTAACCTATGATGGGATTATAGCTCTTGTAGTTCCAATAATTCCTTTTTTAATTCTTCTTGAACTATTACTTGGTTTCATTTATAAAAAGCCACAAACCAAAGTATACAAAGTAATCTTCTTGATTTATCTTTTTAATAAAATTATTGGCCGTTTTATAGCTATTGGTATGGTTACTTTCTGTATTGGATTATTAAAACCTTATGCCTTTATAAATATTTCATTTACATGGTATTGGTTTATATATGGATATGTAATATGGGAATTCGCTCATTTTATATATCATTACCTTGCACATAAAGTTCGTTTATTTTGGTGCTTACATGCTACACATCACAGTCCAGAGGAAATGAACTTAAGCGTTACTCATGCACATTTCTTTCTCGAGGCCCCATATGCTGATTTCATTAGAACCTCTATATGTATTCTTTTTGGGATTGATCCTTTAATGCTTTTCACCATAATGTTTATAGATGGAACATATGGAGCTTTTATTCATATTGGAGAAAATTTGGTCAAAGACGCTCGTTTTGGCTTTTTAAATAAAATTATTCTTACTCCATCTCATCATAGAGTTCATCATGCTAGAAACCCATTATATCTTGATACAAACTACTGTAATTTATTAAATATATGGGATCGCATTTTTGGCACTTATCAAGAAGAGGATCCAAAAATGATAATAGATTATGGAATTACAAGAGAAATTAATTCTGGAAACTTTATTGAGGTCTATTTTGGTGAAGTTATTCACTTAATAAAAGATGTAATTAAAGCACCAGGCATACTAAATAAAATTCGATATGTTTTTTATCCCCCTGGATGGAGTCATTTAGAGAATTATCAGACTGCTAAAACGATAAGAGAGGCTTATCTTAAAAAATAATTTGTTTTATTTGAAATAAATCTAAATAAGCTTGTTTAGATGAATTCGAGAAATTATTTTTGGAAAAAGAATTTCTTAGAAAGTGAAACCAAAAAAAAATTATCTTAGAATAATTCATCGTTACCTAGGTTTTTATCTTGGCGGTATAATGGCGGTATATTCTATTAGTGGAATTGCATTAATATTTAGAAAAACAGATGCTTTTAAAAAAGTAGTAGAGATAACCAAAACAATAAGTCCAAATTTAAGTGTTAAAGATTTAGAATCTACTTTAAAAATAAAAAATTTATATGTTAATAACATAGAAGGGAATATAGTTTACTTCGACAATGGGAGATACAATAAGCTAACAGGTGAAGTTGTTTATTCAAAAAAAGAAATTCCTTTTTTTCTAAAAAAAATGCAGACTTTACATAAAGCAACTACTAAAAGTCCAGTCTATTGGTTAAATATCTTTTTTGGAATTTCTTTACTATTTTTTGTTATTTCTTCTTTTTGGATGTTCCTCCCTTCCACCTCGGTTTTTAAAAAAGGAATTTATTTTTCCCTAGCGGGAATAGTAATGACAATTATTATTTTATTTATTTAAAATTGACTTAATCCTCAATTTGTCCTAAAAGCATAAACACCAGATATAGATTGATTGCCGTTGGTATCTATTGAGATAACTTTCCAATAGTATGTAGAATCATTTTCAACTTCAACTTCGACTGAGGTCTCGTCTGCTTGATAATTTATTGATTCAACTAATATTGAAGCATCAGTTTGATCAAGATATACCTCAAATCTGTCTAGGTCACCATCTACGTCTGTTGACGTCCAATTAAGAGTGATAAGGTTGTTAACCCCAGGTGTGACATTTGCTCCTGATCTTGGGGATAATAATTCAGCCGGGAAAGGAGCATAGTTGACAATTGCATCACCTGCCAAATAAAATTTCCATTGTTCACTAATGGCGGGTGTAGAACCAACCTCTCCAATACTTTTTACCTTCCAAGAATAGGGTTCTGCTTTGGTTAATGAGATTGTAATTTGATTCAAATTGCTTGAAAATGTTTGTTGCGATTGAGTTGTTAAATTAGTTACTATAACATCATATGAAACAGTATTTTGAGCTGAAGTCCATGAAAAATTAACATCACTTTGAGAATCGTTTATAGAGACTCCATCTAAACAAGTTTCATTATTAGCCGGAGACAATAAATTTGATGTCTGAGGGTTAAGAATTTCAGGAATTACCTCCTTAGAGCAACTTATAAAAAGAAGTATTATTGCCAAATATGAGATAAATCTTTGTTTCATGATCATTTTTTAATTACTTGTATGGATTGTTCTAAAGTGGCACCAGTTAATTTAATAATATAAACACCTTGTTTATAATTCTCAGTTTGCAATCGAT
>CEUH01042754.1_pt1 | contig 11382 bp, 5 predicted proteins | sample 356461 | NCBI WGS metagenome assembly CEUH01 (sample SAMEA2623275, study PRJEB7988) | marine metagenome | isolation source: saline water (ENVO:00002010), including
AACGAATACAAGGGTTCGCAGTGGGTCATATTGAACGCTACCCTTTGTATTGGACGGGTGAGGGGAAATGTCGGCATACGCGTAGGATAGCCAGCGCTGCGCGCTCATCCCCAGTTGCACGGTTCAAGGACGTCCTGACCGCCCATCAAAGGTTGAAGCGCCTCGGGGATGGCGACCCGACCGTCCTCAAGTTGGTACTGCTCCATAATGGCGACCAGCGCACGGGACGTGGCGACCGCCGTCGAGTTGAGGGTGTGAACGATGGGTTGGTTGGGATGACCGGGTTGCCCGTAGCGAATGCCAAGCCGGTTCGCCTGATAATCCGTGCAGTTTGAGCAGGAGACGATCTCCTTGTACTGCTTCGCACCTGGAATCCACGCCTCAAGGTCGTATTTTTTCGCCGCCACCGTACCCATATCGCCGGTGCAGATGTTGACCACCTCGTAGTGGATGCCGAGGCTGTCCCACAAGTCGGTGCAGTTCTTGAGCAACTCTTCGTGAAGTTCCCACGAATCCTCTGGGCGGGCGATGATGATTTGCTCCACCTTCGTGAATTGATGGACGCGCCATATGCCGAGATCGCTCTGCCCGTGACTCCCGACTTCACGACGGAAGCACTGGGATACGCCAACCATGCGCAGCGGCATCTGTTCTTCTGGAATCGTTTCGTCCATGTACATCGCCGTGAGCGGGTGTTCCGAAGTGGCGATCATGTAGTACTTGTCCGGCTCGATGCCGTACATGACCGTTTCAAAGTCGCCGAGGTCGGTGACCCCTTCGTAGGCCTCTCGGTTCATCATGACGGGTGGCTGCACAAAGGTGTAGTCTCGCTCGCGCAGGAAGTTGACAGCGTACTGCTGTAGCGCGAACTCCAACCGGGCCAAATCACCTTTCAGAAAGTAGAATCGGCTACCGGTGATTTTTGCAGCTCGCTTGAGGTCAACCCAGCGGTTCATTTCGATAAGTTCGTTGTGGGTTCGAGGTTCAAAACTGAACTCGGGTTTGACGCCGTAGACCCCGTGAACGGTGTTGCCCGAGTCGTCCTCACCCACCGGCACGTCGGCGTGAAGGATGTTGGGTATCGACATGCGAAGCCGGTCCCGGACGGCCACGGCCTCGTTGGTTTTGGCTTCCATACCGGCTATTTTGGCCCCGAGGTCAGCCACCTCGGCGAGAATGGTTTTTGCCGCTTCGTCGTCACCGGCCTTCTTGGCTGCACCAATGCCGCGAGCCGCCTCGTTCTTGGCACGGCGAAGCTGGTCGGTTTCGTGCAGGAGGTTCCGCCAGCGCTGGTCGAGTTCAATGACCTTGTCGATGTTGTCGTGCGGCAGACCGCGCTTGGTGTGGTCGGCACGAATAAGGTCGGCGTGCTCACGGAACATGTTCATGTCGAGCATTGGCTTCACCACGAGATGTTGAAACTAAAGATGTCGCCGCCGAGGAAGAGAAGCCCGCCAATAAAGTACCCAAGAATGGCGCCACCGTTGAGCAGAGGCAGGCCGGCTTGCGCTTTCCCACGAGCGACATAGGTCATCAGAGCAAGGTAGCCGAGAAGCGCTCCAGCCAGCGTGAACATGGCCACTTGGAAGGCGGCGCTCTGGTCAAGCCACTGCAGGGCTGAAAGCACGAGCATGCCCGGGAAAATGATGTCCCCCAAACCCATGAACATCGCTTCGCTCCCTTTCTTGGCGCGTTTGACCGTGGCACCGGGCGCAGCTGCTGGTTGCGACGAGACCGGACGCTTGGCTCGCTGCGTCTCTTCAATGAGGGAGTAGTCACTGTCTTGAGGCGCCACGAGAAGGATGGGTAGGCGCAGCCCGACCATCGTGTCGGCCAAATCGAGCATGTGTTTGGATTTGTAAACCGCCCAGAAGTCGTAGACAGCAGCGAGGACCATGAACAAAATCGCCAACGCCGGCACGAAGGTCACGCCCAGCATCACGCAAACCCCCGCGCCCAACAACACGCCCGTGGTGTTCACCACGTACCATTCGCTGTGAACCACGAGAAGGAGCAACAGGAGAGCGGTCGCCGCCAAACCGGCTAAGGTGGGCATCAGGAGCAATTGCAAGCCGTAGAGCGGGAACATCGCCGAGGTCAGTTCACCGTCTTGGAGAAGGGTCGTGCCGTCCGCCTTACTTTTGCTGAGCACGAGCAACGTTGCCTCTTCATCCTCCACGGCAAAGAACACGTTGGTTGCGTCCTCGGCGACGGGGAAACTGGCCCGGTTGATGAGCGACGTCGTGTAAATCCAGTGCGCTTCACCATCACCTGCAATCAACAGGTCAGAGATGCCGGATTCGTCCAAATCGGTGATTCGCACGGACGAGACGTCGTCGACCAAGCCGTCCAAATTCAACTTGTCCTGTGGGGTGTAGGCGTCTTCGCCTTCCAAACTGCCGTTCCACTCAACGCCCGTTATGGTGCCGTCATCAGCACCCATGAGAATCAGTCGCTGGTGCCTCGTGTCGGGCATTGACATCGCTTCGGAGATGTTCTCTTCCATGAACGGCGACCAGCCCACGTCAACCGAAGTCAGTGCTGTGCCTTGTTCTGGATAGTGCTGCATGTGATAGGTGGCGTTGTTGACGGCCCCTTGACCGAGGTCAAGCGCTGCGGCGTTTTCCTCAAGCACGATCGAAGCGGCTTGCGTTGGCATTGCCAAGAACCAATGGTCATCGTCAAGAAGTTGGCTATGCAGGAGTGGCCCAGCGACGTCAAAGTCCGGCAGGGCCCAGCGGCCTTCGTAGACCAGCAAGCCGGGATCGCTCTCGAACGTTTGGTAGCGGAACAGTTCAGCATAAGGATTGACGATGTAGTACCCGTCTGCCGCGGAGACAGCGAGGTTGCAGCCGCCCTCCATGTTGCCAAGGTGCTCGATGACATCGCCGTCGGTCGTGTAGCAGGCATAGCTTTCCAGAAGTTCGCCGGTGGACGCATCGAGAACCCAAGTGTAAGCATTGGAGGCAAACGTGAGCTTGTCTGCGGAAACGGTCATCGTGACCGGAGCACCGGGTTCGTAAACGTGGTGAGGGTGCGTCGTGTTCCAAACAGGCGTCTCGTAATCGTTGGACGCATCCCACGCCATGATGTCAACGGTGGTGTTCATGTCTCCATCGCTTACGTCGTAGAGAAGGAAACCGTCGTCGCCCCAGGCGCCCAACATCTTGCCGTCCAACGTCCGCTCGTTCTCCACCGCAAAAGGTTCGGTGTCAAAGTCGAGCACAAGCATGTGAGCAAGCGGCACGGTGGTGTACATCATGGCCAACGTGAGAACAACGTACATACCGTATTTGATGATGTATTCTTTGCCCCAGCGAGCGAGAAAAATAATGAGCGCTGTGAACGCAAAGATGGCGAGCAGTTCCAGAGCAACGTAGCGCACCTGCGTGGCGCCCGACGCGCCAAAGGCGTGCAGTTCACCCACGTCGTAGTACGGTCGAATGTAGATCGCAAGAGCGATGGTGGCGACAAACATACCGGCCATGCCCGCCATGCCTCGCCATTGTTCGGCCATCAAGGCACCGAGCGTGTCGCCCTGTCTGAGCTCGTCCTCGACATCGGCGAAGCGCTGAGAGACGTCTCGAGCCTCGTCGGCCTCTGCAACATCGCTCATGGCCTTCCCAATCCCCTCTTCCATATCAGTCTCGCGTTTCTTGAAGGCGTGTTTTTGACAGGAAAGAGGCTATGGCACAGGGATGGTAGCCCGTGTTATGGTGGAAACGGCCGACCTGCGCGCTTGGCTGGAGGCCACCAAACAACGGGGCATGTCGCTGGGGCTGCAAAGCACCGCTGCAGCGCTGAAGGAACTGCGGCTTCCTGCCCCTGCTTACGAGACAGTTCACGTCGCCGGAAGCAACGGCAAAGGCACCACCATCGCTGCGCTGTCTGCGGCCCTGTCCGCCTGCAGCATCGACCATGTGGCGTTCACCTCACCTCACCTCGTGCGGGTTGAAGAGCGGGTGCGCATCAACGGTCGCCCGGTCTCAAAAGAGGTGTTTGACGAAGCCCTGCGCCATGTCCATCAAACGGTCCAACGAGCGCGTATCGACCTGACCTTCTTTGAAACGACGTTTCTGGTGGCCATGGTGGTCGCCGCCCGCTCTTCGGTTCAGGTCTTGCTGCTCGAGACCGGTCTTGGCGGAAGGCTGGACGCCACGCGGGTGGCCGATGCTGATGTAGCGGTCATCACCTCGCTGAGTCTAGAGCATGCATCGGTTCTTGGCGACACGCTCGAAGCGATCGCCAAAGAAAAGGCCGCCATTGCTCGGCCTGGAAAACCGCTAATTGTTCGCCAACCGACATCAGCGAGCGTGCAGAAGGGCATCGAGGGGTGCGCAAAGTCGGCTGGAAACCCAGACCTTGGGGAAAAACCGCAACCTGCCGGTTTGGAATGGGTGCTGGTCGACGAAAGCGGCCCTTATGTTGAGGAAGCCATGCAACTGGCGAACACCGCATGGAACCACCTGAAAGCGTGCCAGCAACACCCTTTCCCCGCGTTCAAAAGCCTGCAATGGCCGGGAAGAATGCAAGCCGTAACCTCTCCAAAACGCCCAAACCTCACGTTTCTACTCGAAGGGGCGCACAACCCGAGCGGCATGGAAAAATCGTGCGCTGTGCTTTCGTCCACAAAGGCCCTGAAAGGACCGTGGATCCTGCTTTTCGGCACGAGTCCTCAACAAGACATGGAAGCGATGTTGGCGCCGGTGGTATCGCTGTGTAACCAATGCCCTCCCGAAGCCGTTGTGCTGACTGAACCCCAGTTTGGTCGATACCCCGGTGTGCCCAGAGAGATTTTGGCGGCATCGTTTGAGGAGGCCGGTTTGCCGGTCGATGGCACTTTCAAAACGGCGAAAGAAAGCGTGGATTGGCTCGAGGCAAACGGCCTGGACGGCACGACGGTTGTTTGCTTGGGGTCGTTGTACCTCCAAGGAAATTTGCTCAGCGCCCTCGAAGCAGATGGCGACGACCTTCTCGCCATCACGGCTGAACGGTTCGTTTGACCCAGCGTGGAAGGTATGACCTCCCTTCGGGTCGAGAACCAAAATTCGCCGTTGTTAATCCAACCTGCAAAGGCTCATAGGGAGGGGCCGCCAGAGCGACTTGGTCGGTATGCCAACGAAGTGGGATGTGCGTTTTCTCGACCTGGCTCACCACATCAGCCTGTGGTCAAAAGACCCCTCTACGAAAGTGGGATGCGTCGTGGTCGGTGCAGACCGAGAGATACGCTCGACCGGATTCAACGGTTTTCCTCGTGGCATTGAGGACTCCCTTGACCGGCTGGAGGACAGGGAACAGAAATACCCGCTCATCTGCCACGCAGAAGAGAACGCCATCATGCACGCGGCGAGGATCGGCGTTTCGCTGAAGGATTGCACGGCCTACGTGACGTGGCCGCCCTGCACACGCTGCGCCCGTTCCTTGATTCAAGCCGGCATCGTCGAAGTGGTCTACACGGGCGGCGACACCATTCCTGAACGTTGGCATGAAGACTTTGAGCGGTCAACCAACATGATGCGTGAGGCTGGGTTGAAGGTACGAAACATCAAACCCGACGAAGCGTGAACAAGAACTCGCCTTCGTTGAACCGAGCGTGTTGAGGTCGCGCCCGTATGGTGGCGAGAATCAAGGCGTGTAGCTGATGAACATGAAAACGCTCAGAAGAAAGACGAACAGCGGCACCAGCAAGATCTCAAACACGGACCGATTGTGAGCCAGCACGTCGAGTTCCGTGCCGTAATGGAACGAAGACTGATCGCCCGTTCCCTTCGTCGGGACCATCGTCAAGAGGGCTTGTGCCAAGGTTGGATGGCCACCCCATTTCTCCAGATGTTCGTTGTTTCTTGGAACGCAGTCACCCAAGATGTAAATCGGGTCGCCAACGCCAAATCCACTTAACTTCCATTTCCAATCGCCCCGTCTCCATTCCGACAGGACCGGGCCGTAGTCAATGGATTCGCCCTCCCAAAGCGACGGGTCGATGAGCATCCCGCCGGAACCGTCGTGAATCATGAAGGGGACGCCCCCTGTTTTGGTTTCCCTGTGCTCCCAGCTGCAAGACCTGTTGCCCTCTGAATCCGTGCTGCATTCGTATTCGTACGACTTCCACTGCCAACCCGCCAAGCCGTTGTGTGTTCGCCCGCCCACCGACATTGCTGGTGTCCCTGCTACCGAAGGGCGCACTTGGCCAACGAGTTCGGCCTGGCCCACCGCCACGCTTCGGATGGGAGAGGTAGGCAAATCACGTATCAGTCGCGTCAACTTAAATTGCTTCCATGCGCTTCGGAACCAAAGCAAATTCACCACCGTAACCAACGCCGTGAGGCCCCACCCGAGGGTGGTGTGAAACTCAGAGCCGTCTCGCGCACGCAAATCTGCGGCCAGCCAGATGAACGAACCAGCAAAGAGGATAGCACCAAGGGTGTAAGGGGTGATAACGGCAGGTGTCGGCGTACCGACGATGTTGGGATGCTCAGGCATCAATTTCCCGCCCTCGTCACCCGGATACGGGTCGGCAAAATTTGACGGGGCCGGGGAGCCAAGCAACCAATCGTCGTCGACCGACCGAGCAATGGCGTCGCTGAAAGGCAGCGGTTCAAAGTTAGCCCCAAAATGGGGGAAATACCTGCCGCTGGAGCCTAAAATGCCCGCCGAAGAGGTCACGTCCTTAACAGCGTCCTTGTTGGCCTTTCGCAACTTCCGAAGTTCATGGCGAAGAGGAGGTTGGGTGCTGAGCATGAACACCAAGCCTGCGACGCCGAACTGGGCAAGTGCAAACCGGCCTGCGTCTTCACGCTGCGTGACCTCTTGAGGTGGCTCCCCTGGGTCATCAAAATCCACAATCTCTTGGACGGAAAGGATTTGGTACCGTTCGGGATTTTGCTCCACCATCATGAACACGTTGAACTCGTGAGGATCGCTGTTTTCAAAATACCCAGATTCGTAGCCAGCGATGTCTCTGTACCACTCATGATTGCAAGGCGGTTCAATGACCTCGCCTTCCGGGTTGAGTGAACCTTGGAGTGAAAACGCGGCCGTAATTTGTTTGCCGTTCACGTCAAGCCACGTCAGCTTGCTTGCCGGTTCCATATCAAAACCGTAACTCCAGCTTCCACCGCCGTCGTCGTCTTCACTCCACGTGCATTTGTGTGACGCAATGTGGCCGTCTTTCAACTGCAGCGGGACCGTGATGAAGGCCGCACTTTCGGCATATTCCGGTGATTCAAAACCGGCCTGAACCGGCTCAAAGGTGTAGGACGACACGTCGTCGTGCAGGGCGTCCATTTCCAACGCTTCACCAACCTGCGGGACATCTGGTATGGACAGGCTTCCGCTGTACATAGTAACAGCGGCGACAAGAAACCCAATCGCCACAACATAGCCCAGAATACCAAGGGTTTTTTTTGGCCCTGAAAGCAGAAATACGCCCTGGTCGAGTTGGCGAATGGCTTGATTGTCCATCGTATTTCGCAAAAGGTCCCGTGTTATAATCAAGCCCCCGTCGGTGGAACCAATCACAATGCCGGGGGCAGGATTCGAACCTGCGAAGCATTATGCAGAGGAGCTTGAATCCACCCCCTTTGACCACTCGGGTACCCCGGCTTCTTGCCCAGCCGTGCGTCCCGGTCTTCTTCACTATTCCTCTCGCGAGGTGTCCGATAAGTCCCACGGCTTGGGCGGTGGTCGCCTCAAGGAAACGATGCGCTTGATGCGTTCAAGATGGTACAGTTCGTCCCGTTGCGCTCGCCGTTGTCGAACCACAAACAGCACCATGCCGGCGACGACGAAGGCCAGTACGGAGAGGCTGAACGTCGCCATATCGCCCGCTGAGGAGGATGGATCTCGCGCTCGAATTTCGGCTAAAGGAACCGGGATACGCAAGCTGTGGTTTTCAATTTCCAAAGTGAGCAGAAGCCGCCCTTCTTTCCAAGCCTCGATGTTCCAAACGAAATTCCTGTACTCGCCCTTTTCAAGGTAGGCCGTGCCGTTGCCCAACTCCTTCCCCAGGTCGTCTCGAAGGACAACCCGTACCTCACCACCCAGCAACCCGTCGTTGGCAACCCTTGCGTAAATCGAGATGTTGTCGCCAAGAACGGGTCGGTACGGTGTAGCCGTGGTTTCGGTGAATTCCGGTTCAAAGGCGAACCAAGTGATGCCAACGGTGATGGGGGATTGCGGCGAACCGCGCCCAACCAGCGAACGGCCCGACCTGTCGGTTGCGTTGAACCAAACGATGAGCACATCGCTGCTGGTGAGGTCAACCCCTGCCGGCACGAAATCCACGACGTCTTCGTAGACGGTGAAATCATTGAGCACTCGAGCGATGGGCAGGTGAACAACTTGTTGCGAACCTTCCACGATTTGCCCGACGCGAGAAATTTGCATGTGCATTTCAAGCGCTGTTGGAGGCATGTCCGTGTCATCGTTGACGCTGACGGAGATGGGGACAGCCGTCATGGCGTTCGAGGCGTAATTGTTCAACACCCCTGCAGCGATAACGACCCTTGGAGCGACGTCGTCAACGACAACGCGATAACTGATGGGGTTGATGATGTACCCTTCAAAGCCTGTTGGTGCCACGATGAATTCACCCGTGTCTGAATACAGCACGTTTTCGTTCATGTAGACGTCAAAGTCAACGCGACCGTTTGTGGTTAGGTTAACAACGCCGCCGCCCGTTCGTTCGCCGTCCGACAAAATCCATTCGAACTGTCCCGTCTCCGGGAAGTCGCGCGCCAGTATGGTGGTGTTTTGGTGGTAAAGCCCGATGCTGTGCTGGACCTTGTCGTTGCGATGGAACCAATAGGTTGAACCGTTGTCTTGACCGTACGGCTGCTGCGTATCCACAATCTCAATCCAACGCAATTCAACCAAATCGTGGGCCATCCAAGACAAACTGCTGAGGCTGTAAAGTCCCAAACCAAGGTCTTGACCTTCGTCAAACACCTTCAACGACGGCGTCAATTCTTGTTGCCCGAGGTCCCCTGTGGCGTTCCACGTCAACCTGAACGCGACAGAGATGTCGTAGATGTTCGCCAGCGGCCGTTGTTCAACGCTCACGGATGGTGACTCAACAAAACAACCCTCGTCGTGTTGAACCTCGGCGAAACGAGGAAGGTAATGGATGAAGCAGGACGATTCGTTTTGTTCTCCCAACAACGCCAGTTCGATCGCATCGAGCGAACCGAGACCGTTCGCATCACCAAGCGTGAAGGAGAAACGGTGTTCATTCCCCGCAAAGAGAAAGCCACTTTGACGGTCAAGGGTGATGCTGTCAACATCCAAGACGGTGTCCGCTCGGCGTTGAACGCTGAGGGTTGCAAGGTCGTGTTCCGTCCCAAAATCCCCGCCGCCGTCAAGCGGATTGCCAGCGAGGTCTTGACCGACCAAAACAACGCTCAGAAGACCGCTGCTGGCGCCGTTTGGAACCACGTTCTCCGAAGCGATAAGGGGAAGGTCAACCTCGAGTTCGCGCGCACCCCGATTCAAACTGACCGTCTGCATGGCGTATTCGGTCGATTGGGGAACGCCGTCGTTGTTGCTGTCGTGGAGGCCCTCAAGCCAAGTCCACACCTCGAGTTGACTCGCCAACCCTTCCTGGTCGCTGATTTCCAGTCGTAAGGCCACGTCTTTGCCGTACATCGTGATGTGCTCGTCAGCCCGAACTTCTCGGCCCGCATCAAGCACCGTCAGCGAATCGACTTGGGGGCTTACGGTATCGTGCAAAAACCGCGTTGGCGTCAGGACGACGGTGCGGTCGTCGCTGGTAGCGGTGATGGCGTCCATCGGCCCGCGACGGGAAAGGCTCGGAACGATTTCCAGGAAGGTGTTACTTGGAACAGCATCGCTCTCGCTTGGTGTGCTTATGGGAACGGTGAACCAACCTCCCGGGCCGACCTCTGCCTGCCAGGACTGGGACCACACCACCGGCGTGCCCGGCCATTCATCTGGGCCCCCTGTGAGGTTCTTTGGCGGGACGGCACGCATCGTGACGGTGGCCTCTGCCTCGCCTTGGTTGACCCACTGATTGGCGATGCCCTCCATCCGCACGCGTCCTTTGGCCTCCAAGGCTTGGGAGTGGTTGAGATGGAACGGCCAGAACGAGTTCGTCCAATCGTCAATGCGTCGCGAAGAAACGTCGCTCACCGTGAAATCCACCACTTCCAAATCGTTCTCTATTTCGTTGAAGGCGGTTTTTCTCACGAACACCTTCGGACCCACTTCCAGCCCGTCTTCATCGGTCGCCGAAACCAGAACGTGCAAGTCGTCCACGTCATCAAGAAGCCAAGTGCTGGTGAAAGACCACGTGATGCTGCACGTGTTTGTTGAGCATGAAACCGATGAATTTTGCACGTCAAGGGGGGCGAGGCCCGCTCCGCCGAGTTGCCGGAACCTTGGTGCCTGCTGAATTCGGTCAACTTGGACATGAACCAACCTCTGCTCAAGATCGGCGTTGCCACCAAGGTACAGCGAAATCGCGCTGATGTCTGGCGCATCTTCCGTTGGATTGAGAGGGTTGTATCGGGTGTGATGGCTGGTGAACGAAACGGTCTCCTCGGGCAACCAACGCGTGTAGGTCGGTCCATCCACCTCTTCCACCATCATCGGAAGCGTGGTCGCGTTGAGCCCCACACGGAGACCGCCTCTCAAACTCTTCACGTGAAGCGGCACTTCGAGAACCTCGCGGACGTCCTGGCCCAGCGAGGCTGACTTGGCAGCGTTCAGCGCCGTCGAAGAAACGCTGACTTCGAGGGTCGTGTCAGGAAGCATGTGCAGCAAATCGCCGACATGGACTTCCGCAGCACCCTGCACTTCGATGTTGACCGAACACGTTAGGACGTAGGCGTTGTAGCTTGGATGGGGATGGCTGGAGGCAACGTTCGGGCAGGACTGAGTGGACTGGTAATGAACGACAGCGTACTCCTCCGGTGTCGGTTGAACGGCCCCGTTGATGCGAACCACGGTCCCTGCAGAAACGTTGCTGAGCATGAGGTTGAAGGCGGGTCCGACGCCGGTGGACGAACCCTGAGGTTGCCGGTCAATGGAAACAAAAGAGAGGGTGAGTGACGAGTTGTTCGTTGCAATGGTGGGATGAGCCGTGTTGTTTCCCGCCGTCATGTTGAGGCCGTTGTGAACGACCGAAGTCCACTGCGTGTTGAGGCCAAACAGCGCATCCATGCCGTTTGGTGGCCACTCCATGACGGACACGTTGTTCCATCCAATCGATAGGTGAGGCGCTGTTGGTGGAAGAACACAATCCAATTCAGCCTTGGCTCTAATGAATTGCTCACCACCGGAAGCAACGAGCGTGAACACAGGTGTTGTGGCGATGTCGCCACCGAGCGAATGATTGAGGTAGGTGGTTTTGACGCGACCGGGGAC
>CEUH01075304.1_pt1 | contig 11300 bp, 5 predicted proteins | sample 356461 | NCBI WGS metagenome assembly CEUH01 (sample SAMEA2623275, study PRJEB7988) | marine metagenome | isolation source: saline water (ENVO:00002010), including
ACTTGGGAGGAGCAGTGATCTATGAATGGAGGAAAGGATATAAAGATTGGGCACGATAAACGCCCAGTATCCATAGTACCATCAGACGAACAACCGTTATATAATATTCAAAATGGTGAGATATTAACTGATGAATTTGGCAATCCACTTATAACAAAAGTTGATCAGTTTTTTCTTGCAGATGCATCTATGGATAGATCAACATCTGTTGTCTTTCCAGAGAATCCTACTGATAAGTATCTAATAAAAAAAGTTAATCAAGTTGGAGTAATAACTGCAACTTACGGTGTAGATTTTGATGTTGATGTGCTGATTAGAAATGATTTGGCTAACAAACATATGTTATTTCGGCATCAGATTGATCCTGTTACAGGAAATCAAACTGGTTCTGGACTGCAAGGAGTTTCTATTGGTCTTACTGCTCTGACTGCTAGTGGTGTTGAAGTTACTATTTCAGATGGAAATCAATTTGAAGTTCGTACTGTAGGTGTTAACACTGGATCTATTAAACATTCTAATGTCACGTATAATTTTCATCATGATAAAAATAATTTATATTTTTCAAACCCATCAGATATACAAAACATAGGTGTCGGTGTTTCATTTAAGGTATTGGGGCATAATATTCCAGACGGAAGTTATGTGATGAAAAAAGATTATGATAGGATTAAGATATCAAAACCTGTTATTGCAGGAGTTACTACTGATAAAGTAACTTTTTCTAATACTAAAGATATTTTTTATAAAGCAGATAACGTATTAAAAATTGCAGAAATATTTAATGAAACAAGTGAAGTTAGTTCAACGTTGTTGGGTGTTAATCGTGCAGAAACACAACTAAGTTTGTTTTCAAATGTTTCATCTTATGGATTAAATAATGATGAATGGGAGAGTTATTCATACAATACTGGAAGTAGTAAATCATCATGGGATCAAAGAGCAAATAGAATATATGGTAATCGTTACCTAGCAAGAATTGAAGAAGAGACACAAGAATCTGCGATTAAATTATCTGCGTTTCCTCCATCACATTCATATCCATTTGGCCCTGAATATCAAAAACTTGGATTATATAATAAAACTTTACATGACCAGTATGTAAATTTTATTTTGTTAGGAAATTTTGCTTTTCAACTTTATAAACAAAAACTTTCTGGTTACTCTGCGTCTTGGATAAGTAAATTTTTAAATCCTGCAGATGTCTCTTATGACGCAAGCATTGGAGAAATAGTTTATTCAAAAATACCAGGTAAAGAAAATGATTTTTCACAAGCATTTCAAAAAATAGATGAGTGGACTGATACTTGGAGAGCAATTGGAGAGGGAAAAAGTTTATTTGATGATGTTCAGGGAGACTTTTTGTCTTTCGGAAGTTTAAAAACTCTTCTCGCAGAAAATAATCTAATATCTCAGTATGATGGTTCAAATACAAGACCAGGATATAACACTAATTTTCGTAGATATAGTGCTATCCAATCGAGAAGAGTTTTTAGATATCAACCAGGTAGAATTAGTGGATTCACATTTGGATTAAGAGCATCTACAGAACCAGTTTCAGGTATTGCATTAGAATGGGGAATTGCAAACGAAACAGATCAATATGTGTTTAAAATTTATGCAGGTCAACTATCAATAGTTCGTAGAAGCACAGTAAAACTATCTGATGCTGTTTTGGTAAGGAATGGATTAGATCCTGCAGAGACATTAAGTGTCCAAATAAATGGAACCTCATACAATACAGTTCAACCATTTATAACAAGTGGAGATCCATTTGATGTGAATGATGATCAGGGCCCAACGAGTGGGAGTAATGATGATGGTAGAGCGAGAAAGTATTTTACCGTTGAAATACCAAGAGATAAATTTAATGGTGATCCATTGAATGGAAATGGCCCATCTGGTTATACAATTAGACCTGAAAAGGTTACGATGTGGAAAATTGAATTTGGTTGGTACGGTGCGATTGGTGCAAGATTTTATGCTTATATTCCTGCTGGTAATGGTGATGCAAGATGGGTTGTCGTACATACACTTGTAATAGAAAACTCCCTTACAGGGCCTTGTTTAGAGGATTCTTATTTTAGATTTAAATATTCTTTGGATGTATTTAATACTTCTAATTTAAAGACACCTCAATTTTTATATAAGTATGGTGCTTCTTACTATATTGATGGTGGTGATGAAGGAACTTCTCAAGTTTATTCAGTAAGTACGGGTTTAAGTCCAAAGCAAATAACAAGTGCAAGTGAAACCTCTCTGTTTGGTATAAGACCAAAAGATTTCTTTGAAAGTATTAAAACATTATCAAGTGGTGAGGATCAAATAAGACGAATTACAAATAGAAAATTAATTCTTCCAACTAAATTTAACATAACAACTAATACTTTGACAGAAGTTAAAGTTAAAAATTGTAGAGCTTGTGCTGGTTTTGGTCACGTGTTCACTCCTGGTGTTTCTAACGGTGATAATGGAAGAAATATTTCTGTAGAATTTACAGGGACAAATTTAATTACAGCTCAAGGTAGTGATTATTTTATAGAGGCAGACGTTGGTGCAAAATTAATTGCTCCATCTCTTTTTGGTGTATATATTACTGAGATTGATAAAGAAACATTAATAGGTGGCACTTACAATGGCCCTCCTAGATATGAATCTGCAAAAGTGTATGGGTTAGGGGATGGTTTAGATGCATACTTCAGATCGGGAACAAGAGAGTCTGGTTATAATAAAACCACAGGAGCATCAGCAAGACCTATAGGTGGAACGAAGGTTATAGATTATGCTAATGGGGGAGTTGAAGCAACAATTCCAGTTGGTGTTGGAAATGTGTATCCCCATGCAGTTCGCCTCAGTAATTATGACGTTCACTTTGCATCTGATCTTCAATTAACAGGATCAGAAATTGACATTCAATTTATAAATCCAATAAACAGAGATCAAAGTTCATTGGGTGGATCTAGCACACACTTTGCAGATTTTATGATTGGTGTGACAGATAAAAGACCATCAATTAATCAGAGTAACCCAAATCTTTTAGATGGGTGGGATAATACTGTGGTTCCTTGGACAGATTATACTAATGGTGGAGATGGAGTAGTTGGTGTGGGAAAAACATCTGTGTTACCAGAGAGGGAGATTTTATTTGGTGAAAGCACACACAGTTTCGTAAATATGAATGAAGATGGTATTGAAACAGGAGAAGCTTTTTCAGGTGGTGATTTTAGATGTAGAATGGGTCAAGATGTGAGAATACCATCTGTAGGTGGAACGAGTGGTGGTGCTTGTTCTTTAGTTAAAATAAAAGTTAGTAATGCAGTCACCATAGCATCTTTAGTTAGACAAGAATCTCTAACTGGAACTCTTCCAGGTGGTATATCAACAACTACGACAACTGAAAGACACTTTTTAAGCGTTGATGGATCTTTTGGTGGAGACATAACTGACTGGTTAAATGGTCGAGTTGTATTTGAAAATGATGATGGGTCTGCAAATGAATCACTTGCAACTTATGCTCAGAGACAACCAACAAATTATGAAAATGCTAATAATCTTCCTAGTCAATATATTGAAATTAATCTCAATAATAATACTTTCCCATTTAAAAATACAACCATAAGTATTCTTGGAAGACCAGTGCAATTAAAAGCATCAAGGTTAGGTGTGTCTACAAAAAATAAATTATTCAGATTTAATCCATATCCATTATATCTTGTTGGAAAATTAATGGATAAAGCAAGAATAAATAATATATCAATAAAGGAAAAATCAGGAACTTTTCAAAAAACAACTGCCCCAGTATTGTCTGTGACTAATGGATCTAATGGTGCTATTGATTTAGCAAATGATGGATCAACAAACAACACCTTTAATGATTCAACACCACCAACTAATTTTCTGGAAATTGATAAACTATCGTCAGCTATAGTAGACACTCAGAATCAACAAATTATAAGACCATCAACAACAAAGGACATCTTTTACATTGGTGAAAATAAAACCGAAGAAGTTGATATGACAAAAGTTTTTGGAGTTGATCGTAATGTTATTACACCAGATAATAATAATATTGAAGTAGCATTTTTTACTGCAAAACAACTTGGAAGTGGTGGTTCTAAATTTGTACAGAGTAGTTTAAATTTCAAGGAACAATAATGGCACTCACGAATCCTAAATTATTTGGTTTAAATGTAAGAACTCTTCTTGCTGATGTAAGAAATAAAAATACTGCACTTCAAAATCTTGGATTAAATCCTCTTGATTTAGAAATAATCAAAGGGTCAACTAATGCTGGAATGAGTCGCTTTGACTGGATTAGTTTTTCTCGTTTGTCAACTCCAATTTATAGAGTTCTTGACCGTTTAAGTAATGAGTCTGAAACTTTCAATGGAATTTTACTTAATCGTGCTGGAACAGATCAAACATTATTTGGCAATTTAGACATCAATGGATCATTAAGTGGTAGTGCGATTCGCTATCGTTATCGTGATTTTACACAAAATATTACTCTTGGTAATTTTAGTTCACCAGCGTATAGAATTGCGGACATTTCTACATCAAGAGTAAGTGCTTGGAGTTCTGCAGATTCTAGGGCAAATGATTCTAATCTTAACATTCAAAAGTTAGCAAGAATTTCATATGGTGCAAGAGTTGGTGTTATACAGAATGGAAAATTAGAATTTGGAAATCAATCAACTAGCACCTCTGATGGTATTACAAGTTATCCTGGCCCTGCTGGAAAACCTAGACTACAAACAACAATCACACCAGAAGTAAAAGAGTTTCCATCTGAGGTTCCAACTTCAAAAATTAAATGTAACATTAATGGTAAAGAGGTGTTCCTTTATGCGATGAAAGGAATACCGTTAGTATTCAAAGGGTTTTTTAGAAATGTAGATGCCGAGGCATCTGTTGATGCATCTATTACTAGAGCAAGTTGGAAAATAGTTGAGACTGCAAACGAAAATTTATATACGAATTATGTTAATAAAGACTCATCAACGTCATCAATATCATATCGATCACCAATATCAAGAGAAAGATTTATAAAACTCTATAAAAATCCAAGTGAAATATTTTCTGTAAAAATACGATCAGCAAATCTTAGAGAACTTCCTGCAACAAAATTATTAGTCTGCACAACTTTAGATTTTGCATACAATCAACTTAAAACATTTCCTAATTTTTCTTTCATTGCACCATCATTGCAAACATTAAGTATAATGAGAAATCCATTTTACTTAAGTGATATAGAGAGTGAGAGAACTCTGAACGCTGCAGTTCTTGAAAAAATTCCAACAACATTAACTACACTTAATATCGAAGGAACTTTTTATCGTTCCATTGAAAGAAATATTATTTCTGCTAGACTCTTCAAGTTACAGTCCTTTAATTGTGGTAGAGGTGGAGGAGCATATTTCCATCAAGATACTAGGAACAATTCAGGAACACCTCCTACTGAAGTTAAAATAAATGGTGGTTCTGCAACGACGGGAAGTGATAAGGGTAGTGATGCATTCTGCCCTGACATGCCAAATACAGTCACCAGTTATAATATTACTGGTAATGATTTTAGATCTGTTGATAATAATGCAATACCAGCTGGTGGGACTGCAAAGGATTCAAATGGAATTGATGTGACTTATCCTAACGGATCTTTTAGTTATAAAAAATTACCTGATCTTGTTAGTTTAGATATTAGTAGTAATAAAAATTTAGGTGATGGTGCTCATTCCTTGGCAAGTGCGGATAGTATTTCATCAATTAATTATTCAGGCACAGGAGTTGCGATTCCAGATAATTTAATAGGAAAAACATCCCTTACTTCATTTTCTTCTACAAGTAACTCAGGATCTTCAGATATAGCTAACAATCGTTCATTATTAAATTCATCTGGGGGTTATAAATTTGATGGATGTTCTTCTCTTTCGAGTGTTAGTTTTTATCAGACGAATTTAGGCCTAATAAATTTTCCATCAAGATTTACTAATACTTCATTGCAATCTCTTGATTTGAGGTATACCTCCATTAAAGGGGGAAAACCAGGAGTTAATGATAATTCGCAGGAATATGTGATTTATGCAGAAACATTTAAAGATGCGATTGAGTTACAAAATCTGTATATTGATTCTGGGAATCTTGGGGTAAATTTTTCAACTGGAAAAAATAGGATACATCCAGATGCATTCATGTTTAATCCAAAACTCTATTATATTTGGTATCGTTCTCATGATAAAACTACGGGAGATATTTCACAATTATTTAATTCAAATCCTGCACTTCAGTATATTTACATGCAATCAAATAAATTTAATGGAACTATTCCGAATTTTGTAGCTAATCCAAATATTTATTATGTCAATTTGCAGTATAATCAATTAACTGGATCCATACCAGCATTTAAAAATTTAAATAATCTTCGTTACTTGTACTTACAAAATAATAATCTTACAGGAATTGGTAAACCAGAATCTTTACCTAATTTAGAGACATATCAAGCACCTAATAATAATATTTCAGGACAAATTCCAGATTTTAGTGGATGTAATAATGTACGAAGTATATCCTTACGTAATAATGAATTCACTTCATACAAAGTTGGTGCATTTGCAAAAATTTATAGAGTTAATTTTATTGATGTAAAATTTAATCATTTATCTCAAACAGATTTAGACAATATATTAATTGATTTACATAAAAATTGGAATACCATTAAACGTAGTGGAGTTTCAATAAATATAAAAAATCAAACAGTTAATGATCCAAATGCAAGTAATAATGGTGCACAGATATTTCCAACAGAAGCTGGATTTTCTAAAGCAAGAATATTAGTGGCAAATGGTTGGAGTATAGGTATCTCTGGTGGTATACCTCCAGAACCCGAACCCGAACCAGAATCAGAGGAACCAGAACCATAGGAGAATAAAATGGCAATTGCTAATCAAGGGTATCGAAGAGATTTAAATCTTTCAGAAACCACAAATGACACTGTTGCATTAGACAACCTAGCTGGTGCAGGAACTGCTGATGACATAAGTTATATTCAAAATAATTTAAGAAATACATCCAGCATTGGATTTAATAAGATTGACGCTGATGGTTTCTTTTCTTTTGCTACTGATAGGAATATTGCTATTGATTCAATCAAATCTGTGGCAGATGTTGATGCTAATAATAATCCGATTAATAGTTCTTCAATCACTGTTAACTTAACCAATCCTTATCTTATAAAATTTGGTGATTTAATTAATATATCTGGTATAGTTGATGGAACGACAGGATCTCCTGCAGAAAATTTAAATGGACAGCATAGTGTAATTTCTGTCTCTCCAAATTTAAAAGAAGTTAGTTTTAAAATATCTGGAATACGTTATTCGAATGATTCCATAGCAGATAGTGCTATAACTTTTACATTAAAGGTTCAAAAGATATTTGTTTTTACAGATGGAGATATTATTAATGTAAATGGAAATGTGACTATAGGCGGTGTTAGTTTTACAGAAAATACAAATTATTATGTGGTTGAATCTGATGGTGTAAGTAAGTTTAAATTATCTACTACGTCTGGAGGAAGTGCGATTTCAATTGCAGGAGGTGCAACTGCAACTCCAGATAATTTTCAATTTGTACGTCAAGATGCTGTCCGTCAACAGCAATTAGTTAATTATATCCAACCACAAGTACAAGACACTACACATTTTGGTTATCAAGATTCTGTTAATAGCACACTTGAATCAACTCAAACAAACATTGAAAGTGCTGAGTTTTTCTCACTTAAAAAATATCGTGGTGATAAAAATCTTACTACACCAGATCCAGTAAAGTATGAGGGTAGCATTGTTTTAAATGATCCAGGTAATTATAATAATGATTCTAATAAAGTTTTAAATCAAGGTGTAACTGGGGCACCCGCACCTGGCATTTACATTGGAGATACTCGTGCATTCTCAAGTGATAATAATCCTTGGGTTAAATCTTCTGATACGGGAAATACTAATGGTAAATTGACAACTGAAAGTGAAGAGGTATCAATTGGTGAACTTGCATTTTTAGATGGTGGTGCTTCAATGGTTATAACTGGGATTGAAAATGATATATCAACTGTAGATGTCACTGCAAATTCGTTCACTCATAAGATTCCAGTTAAAGTTCAGGATGCAAACGGGAATCAAGAGTCATACTTTTTACTTTTAACTGAAAACTAAAATTAGCTTTTAATTCCAAAAAAGTCGGAAAAAAAATTTCGGTAAAAATTTTGCTAAAAACCTTTTTTATGGAGATTCAAATGCAAGTAGTTTATAATTTTTTCCAGTGCCACTATTAGTGTCAACGTTTGTTCTAATATTGATTTTACGATTTACTGTGTCCGAAGGACTTGCGTTCGATGCGTTTGAATTTGTGTCTTGTATAATTAGAGAATCAAATATTAAGTTGCCACTTTCTAATCTTAGATTTGGTCTTGGTGACACAGAGTCAGTATTTAAACCCTCCTCACTAGCAGTAAATGGTGGAGAGGTATCAGTTGGTGGGCAACATAGTTGTCGATCATTTGAATCGCTTGTGGCAGTAAACTGAGTGCCCTGAACGACAAGTCTTTCTATATTTTGAGATAATGTTATCGTATTTCCAGTAATATTAGTAATTGTGGTACCAGAAGCAAAGTTAAATCCTTGTATATTCCAATTTTGTGCTGCCACACCAACATCATCAACTACAATAGTGTTTACACCAGCATCAATTTGAGATTGTGTAATTTGATTTGTTGAAACTAAACATTGTACTAATTTTTGATTATCAGGTAGAAATTTAGAGCAGAATGTTTGTAAACTATTATCTTTGAGTCCTCGTGATTGGTAAATGTATATGGGATCATCTTGAGATGCACTCACGTTTGAAGCAAGAGTAAGTTGTCCACCATTACTGGTAGATGGAGCAGATATACCTGTTATTTGAATCGCATTTATACCATCTCCAATTGCAATCATATCTTTCTGGACATCAGTATCAATAGTTGTAGCGTTTTGAGTTGATGCTCTAAGTGGTGTGCTAGTATTCACGGCTATAGTGTTTCCACTAACACTTTTAACCAAAACTCTTTTTACAAATCCACGATGATTTATAAATGCCAAAGTCTGTGATCCATCTACAGTTGATGCATTATCAACTATTATGAATTGATTAATTGTAATATCGATTACCCTTGTGTTATTAGGTATTCCAGTTCCGAAAACATAATTACCAATTTCAATATCTGTTGTTAGATCAATAGGAATTATTCTGCTTCCATTTGTTAAAGTGCATGCCAATTGTCTTCTAGTGATACCTCTAGTTTTACTACCAGTGTCGCTTCCTAACTCTTGTTTAACTTTATATGTAATATCTACTTTATTTTGTGATTTTATTTTTACGTATTTTGACGTATTAGTTTTACTTCCAAGTCCAAATGGACTTGTATGTATATTCGTACCACCAAAACGAACTGAATTGTCAAAATAGGTATTAAAATCGCCTTTTGCAGAATCTTTAAAATCGTACTCAAGAGGAAATAAATTATTATATCTTAGATGAGTAGTGGCACTAAAATTTGTTTGTTTATAGTCAACACCAAATGATCTTTGTATGTCTTTAGAGTCAAAATTTCTATGATGAAAATATCTAAATCGAATACGATATCTTTCGTATGCAATTAAAACTTGTGTGGAAAAATTATGTCTTATATCAGTACCTAAAACTCTATTAAATTCTACTGTTTGATTACTAAACGTTTGAGTAACTGCATTAGGAGTCCCAGCTGGAGGTGTTAAAGATATAACTCCTGTTTCTTTATTAAAACTCTCAATTACTGTATTCGTTGCAATTTTACTAGAAAGCACTACTGTCATACCAATTCCGATGGTATTCATTTTTTCAAGATTAGCAGCACCTGAAACAGTAATTTCATTTGTATTTGCAGCACCATTTATATTTGGAATAAATGTGGTAAGTCCAACTCTAACTTCTTCTTTATATGTTCCTATTCCTGAAGATATAATATCACCGTTATTATTTTCTTGATATCCTACTTGTTGAAAATCTGCTGTAAAATAACCAGTAGAGGATATATCAAAATTAACTTTACCTGTAATTGTTGGTATGAAATATCCTTCCCATTTCACGCCAGTATTTGCTTTTGCTGATTGGGGATGAACATTTTCAGTGTATGAGAAATTACCTGCTTCCCAAAAAGTGTCATCTTCAATCGCACCTTCATTTGTTGCAGATACAAAAACAGTTGATTTGTCTAAACTTGAATCCTGATCATTCGGATCTACATTATATTTAAATTCTGAATGCTCATTAAAATTTATCTGATCATTTTGAAAATATTTTGCTGTTAATCCATCACCACCTGCTAATCTTGGTTCTCCAGTAAAAATTTTTATTTTATCTATGCGATTTTGATACGTAATTCTAGGATCAAAAGATACAGTTAATCCATTTTGAGTTGTAAATTTAGTTGAACTTCCTGCTATATTTAAATAATTACCATTAGTTAATCCTCTTGAAAATATATTTTTAATTGCTGCTAAATCTGTAGATAAAAATTTAAATGATGTATCATCAACTAAAGTATCTAATAAATTTTCTAAACCTTTAGTTGGATTTGATAGATCAGAAAAATTTTGATCTCTTCGAATACCTATTCTTTTATATATTTTTTGAAATGAACGGCCCTTTGCCTTATCATACAATGCCATTATACTTTTTAGTTATTTATGTATTTTACCCATGACCAACAAGAACACATCTACCATCAATTTCAGATGCGGAAACACTGTGATACAACTCCCCAGAAAACGCAACAACTTGACCCACAACTGCTTTTACTTCATCACCAGATATCATTAAAGGAGAAGAACCTTCTGGAATATTAATACCATAAGAAAAAGTTGTTTTATATTCTATGTGACGATGACTGTTAGCAGACTGACCTTTATTATACATTATTACCCAACTTCTTTTAATTTCTACACCTATTGATTCTTTTAACCAATTAAAAAATTTATCTACTTCTTTAATACCTTTCTGATGAATATTAAGAGCAGTTAATGTAGCATCGCCTGGAACTTTAATCGTTCTAACTTCAGGATTATCCATTGCATCAACATGTAATTTTGCTGCATTAGAAAACTCAATATCATCCTTTGACATTTGATATAGTAAAGGGTTCAATTCAGATGCATAAGGATAATCAAGTTTAATCATCAATAACCTTCTGGTTTATCTCCAAGAATAGAAGTATCCCATTGTGCTTTTAATTCAGT
>CEUH01017572.1_pt1 | contig 11260 bp, 13 predicted proteins | sample 356461 | NCBI WGS metagenome assembly CEUH01 (sample SAMEA2623275, study PRJEB7988) | marine metagenome | isolation source: saline water (ENVO:00002010), including
TGTTTTTCAATGACTAAAGAAACTTGTTCACGATCGTTACTAACCAAAGATGGATTATAACTAAGAAAAGAAAGTAAAGCAAATAATAAGCTAAAGGATACATATAAAATTATCTTTTTAGAGATAACTATTTTTTTTTTCGACATAAAATTAATTGACAATTTGCATTGTTAAATATACGTTTTTTAAAGGTCTATTTTTTTCATTTGTAATCACAGATGCAATTTTATCAACAACATCCATTCCTTTTATTACTTCACCAAAAACAGTATATCTATTATCTAAATGAGGGTTACCACCTATTGATTTATAAATCAATTTATCTTTTTCAGGAATTTTAATTTTATATTTATTTTCAATTTTTTCCATATAGCTATTAGAAATTGGCCCTTTTTGAACGATATAAAAATTATAAGGGCTTGAAGCAGGGTCATATTTATTTGTATCCATAAAATATTGTTCTTGGACAGCCATTGCTAAAGCACCTCTCTTATGTATATATTTCTTATTAATTTCTGGTGGTATTTTATAATTTCCAATTTTAGCCATTTTATGTAGCATATTATCCTTATCACTATTTCCACCTTGGATCATAAAATTATTAATCACCCTGTAAAATAAAGTTGAATCAAAAAAACCTTTCTTAGCCAACATCAAAAAGTTTGCTCTGTGTAAAGGGGTTTCGTCGTAAAGTTTAACAATAATTTTCCCATATTTAGTAGATATTTGAAGTTTGTTTGAGGAATGGTTTCTAGCAAACTCATTTAATTTTCGTCTTACATTATAATTGTTAATTAATTTACTGTTTTTCTTTTTAATTGATGTAACCTTTTTTTTAGGAGCTGACTTTACAGAAATATTCCTAATCTTACTTTTAAAAATAGATGGTGGGGGATCAGAGCTACAACTGTAAAGTAAAGTTATTATTAAGCAGTAAAAAAAATATTTTTTCATACTAGTAAAGAAATTGATAAAACTATATCTACAAAAAGAACAATGCCTGAGATAATATAACATGAAAAAACATAAACTAAATTTGGTCCTTTGGTTACAATATTAATGATTGGCAACAACAGAAATATTAAATAAACAAAAAATATTGAATAAGTAGATTGATAATTAAATACTCTGATTTTTTCATCATTTACATTAAAAGACAAATAAATTTTCTCTTTAAAAAGTGGACTAAATTCACAATAATATTGTCTTGGTTTTGCTAGATTAAGCTTATATATATCTTTTACATCAATAGCAAACTCACCATATTTCTGATTCTTATTTAAATCGTGATTCTCTAAAAAAACAACCATTGTGCCATTTGTGGTGTTCATATAATCATAACTATAATCAACCTGAACTAATATTGGAGTTAGAAATATAAAATCTAACAATATTAGAACTGCATATCCAATATTCAACCAACTTAAAAGAGGGATACCCCAACTAAGTTTAGAATTTTGAATTTCCTTATAGCTAACAGCAGCAATATTTTCTTCTTTAATTTTCTTGTACTTTGCATAGCTTTTTGCCCATTGCATTCTTTTCTCAATATCCTCTTGGGTTGGTCTATAATTTTGAGTTTTTTCTTTAGTCCTTAATAATGTTTTTTTATCAAATTTATCATCTGTTAAATAGGCATAGGCTTCGTTTACGCTGACGAAAATTTCATGTGCTTTTTTAGATTTATTACGATCTGGATGATATTTCATCGCTAGCTTCCTGTAAGCAGATTTAATCTCTGACTTACTAGCTGAAGATGTGATTCCTAAAATATTGTAATAATCTTTTTTCATTATTTATAATTAAACTTAATCATTTTTATAGATGAAAGAAATATAAATTAATCTATATTTCTATATTTGAAAAAAAACATAATTTTTACATGATGTCATACAACTTGCTTAAAGGAAAACGAGGGATAATATTTGGTGCTCTGAACGAAATGTCTATTGCATGGAAAGTAGCTGAAAGAGCTCATGAAGAAGGAGCTATATTTACTTTAACTAATGCACCAATTGCAATGAGAATGGGAGCTATAAATGATTTAGCTGAAAAAACAAATTCTCAAGTAATACCAGCTGATGCTACATCAGTTGATGACTTAAAAAAATTATTTGAAAATTCACAAGAAATTTTAGGTGGAAAAATAGATTTTGTACTCCATTCTATAGGAATGTCACCAAATGTAAGAAAGAAAAAACATTACACAGGATTAAACTACGAATGGTATAAACAAACACTTGATGTTTCTGCAATGTCACTACATAAAACACTTCAAGTCGCTAAAGAAATAGATGCTATTAATGAGTGGGGATCTGTAATTGCCTTAACTTATATCGCTGCTCAAAAAATATTTCCTGATTATAATGACATGGCAGACGCAAAATCATTGTTAGAATCTATTACAAGAAGTTTCGGTTATCATTATGGAACAACCAAAAAAGTAAGAGTTAACACTATCTCTCAATCTCCTACTGTTACTACCGCAGGTAGTGGTGTTTCGGGATTTGATAAATTTATAAGCTTCAGTGAAAATATGAGTCCTTTAGGAAATGCTGGAGCAATAGATTGTGCAAATTATTGTATTACTATGTTTAGTGATTTAACCAAATATGTCACCATGCAAAATTTATTCCATGATGGAGGATTTTCTTCAACAGGTGTAACTACTGCGGTTATGGACAGATTTGAATAAAAATGATTCAAAAAATTTACAATGCTTTTTTTGAGTGTAATCAAAAAATAACCACAGACACTAGAAATATTTCTAAAGGTTGTTTGTTTTTTGCTCTTAAAGGGCCAAATTTTAATGGAAATCAATTTGCTAAAGAAGCGATCAAAAAAGGAGCTAAGTATGCAATTATTGACGAAAAAGAGTATCACGTAAATCATACAACTTTTTTAGTTGAAGATGTATTAGAAACATTACAAGCACTAGCATTATTTCATAGAAAAAAGTTTAAAATCCCTATCATAGGTATTACTGGAACTAATGGTAAAACAACAACAAAGGAACTAATTGGCACAGTTCTATCTTCAAAGTTTAACATTTTAATTACCAAAGGGAACCTTAACAATCATATTGGTGTTCCCCTTACTATTCTTCAATTAAATAAAAACCATGATATTGGAATTATTGAAATGGGAGCAAGTAAAAAAGGGGACATAAAAGAACTTGCTGATATTTGTATTCCTACTCATGGATTAATTACCAATATTGGCAAAGCTCATCTTGAGGGTTTTGGAAATATTGATACAATTAGAAAAACAAAACTTGAATTATATGAAAACATTATCAAAAATAATGGAGAGATAATTGTTAATCAAGATGATGAATTTTTACTAAAAAAAATTCCAAGTCATATTAAGACGTATAGATATGGTTGCAAAGGCAAAGGAAATATCGTTGGTGAAGTTGTTAATTTCAACCCAACTATTGAGGTAAAAATAACATTTGATAAAGAAGATATAATTAAATCTACAACTTCATTACTTGGGGCATATAATTTACCAAATATTTTAGCTGCTGCAATTATTGGAAAGATATTTAATTTGAAGAGTAAAGACATAGTGACTTCCATTAATAATTATATACCATCAAATAATCGATCACAACTAATTAATTCGATAAATAATACCATAATTGCAGATTGTTATAATGCTAACCCAACATCAACTTTGGAATCCTTAATAAGTTTAAATCTAATGAAGGGTGCAAAAAAGATAGCGATTTTAGGTGATATGTTAGAACTAGGAGAACAGAGTAATCTTGAACACCAATTTATTGTTGACTTTGTTAAACAAAAAAATATAGATTGTTTACTTGTAGGAAGCTGTTATAACTCTACTAAATCTAATTTTAATAAATTTGAAAATACTGACTTATTGATTGAATATCTCAAAAAGAAAGAATTTAAGGAATATATTGTTCTGTTAAAAGCTTCTAGAGGTATCCAATTAGAAAAAATAATTGAGAAAAAAATATTATAATGGGTATTGGAGAGCTTTTCATTTTTCTTTTTATCGCATCAATTTTGATTGGCGGGATAGTTGTAGGATACAAACTTTATAAGTGGAATATGCAAGATCACCTGAGAAAGAAAGAAAGAAATGACAAAATAAAAGAGAATAAAAAATAAATAAAATGTTTGGAAATAAGAGTATGCAAGAAATGATGGCTAAAATGCAAGAAATGCAAGGAGCTGTTGAAGACTCAAAAAAAAGGTTAGAAAACATCTGTGTTAAAGGAGAATCATTTGGGGGGAAATTAAGATTTGTAATGAATGGAAACAGAAAATTACAGGATCTATTTATAGATGAAGACATTTATTTAACTATTACAAAAGATGAGATGATTAAAGCACTTGTAATTGCCTTTAATGATGCTATAGATAACGCTGATCATGTAAATGAAAATGAACTGAAAAGTACTGCTCTAAATATTATCCCTTCAATGGGTAAATAATTTAAAATAAAGAAGGATTAATTATTCTTTTAATGGTTTCTTAAAACTAAATTGATTTGGACTTACCATTTCAGTTTTCACTGCATACATAACAATACCTGCGGTATTATTAACATTTAATTTTTTCATTATGTTTTTGCGGTGAGTATTTACTGTATGATTGCTTAGATAAATAATGGCAGCAATTTGAGAATTTGTATATCCTTCGGCAATAAATTGAATAATTTGCATTTCTCTATCACTTAATGAAACAGCTTTATTATTTAAAGAATTGAAAGAAATTTTATCAATATTAACATTCTCTAACCTCATTTGATTTAGAATATCATTGCAGAAGAACTTATCACCTTTTATTGTTGAAAAGTAAGCATCTTTAATTTCTTTAATCGAACACTCTTTTTTAATATGACTTTCGATTCCAGCCTGTACTGCCATCACAACAGTTTGAGCGTTTGTATATGGTGTTATTGCAATGATTAAAAGGTTTGGATAAATTGATTTTAAATCAATAATCTGATCTAAAGAAAATCCCTTAGAAGTATAATCAATCATTAACAAGGAGTCATTATTAATAATTAACTGAGTTTTTAAAGTATGATAATCTTCACAAAGATAAATATCACCCTTCACATCATTTTGAAAAACTGTCTTTAATCCTTTAAGTATTAACTCTGAACTATCTGCTATGATAAGTGATTCATTCAATTGGCTTTATTAAGAATGATTATAAATAATAAACAAATATATCATTCTATAGCGAAAATTACATATTTTGACTAATTATCTATTGTTAATAATATGTACAGCAAAGATTTTAAGAGGTCTAATAAAATTTTGTTCTATACAAGTTTTGGAAAGTTTATGAGAGGAAGTAAACCTTTATATAATATTAATAACAAATGGCTTAACTATTCCACAAATGTTAAACCAATTTATATAAGGTTAAACACAACTCATCAATTTGCGGCTGTTAATATAGATATTCAAAGTAGGGACAAAGAAATTCAGACCATATTCTATGATCAATTTAAAGAAATTAAAAAACCTTTCGAGTCAATTTTAGGAAATGATTGGAAATGGAATGAAGATATAATAAATGAAGTTGGAACTAGTTGTTCAAGAATATCAAAAGAATTAGCAAACGTGAACATATATGAAAAGATTTCATGGCCACTTATTTTTGATTTCTTTAAAAAAAATCTTTTAGGTTTTGATCAGTTTTGGACAGAATTCAACGAACTATTTAAGCAGCTTGATAGTTAGTCTAAATTTTGATCAATTAAATCTAAAATTTCAGAATTTAGTGAAATACTTCCATTCTTAGTATATAGACCAGGCCTTGGTGCAAAGGGAGAAATAATATTTCCATTTTTATCTAAAAGTATAAATCTTGGAATTCCCTGTATAACATAGTCTTTAACAAATGATGACTTCCAAGCATTATCAGCAAATAATTGAATTCCTTTTAATTTTTTTTCAACCACCATTTTTCTCCACTTTTCTTCATCTTTAGGTTGATCAATTGAAATACTCACAAATTCTATTGCTTTGTTTCTGTAGAGTTCTTCTAATTGTTTTAAATAGGGTATTTGAACCTTACAGGGCCCACACCAAGTAGCCCAAACATCGATGTACACTAATTTACCCTTCAGCTGATTAAGTGAGATTATTTTACCCTGAATATCTTTATATTTAAATTTTGGAGAAGGACTCCCTTTACTTAAAGAAGTTATTTTATCATATAGAGACTTGTAAATAACTAGTTCATTTTTATTATCCACAAGTTTTAATAAAGCATTATAGTAAGCATCAATATCATTTGTGTTGTAAAAAGAAATTCCTTTTCCAATAAGTTTAATTATGTAGTTCTTTTGATTGTTATTTAATTCATTTGAAAAATAGTCAATACAACTTTGATTATTCGCAACTAAACCTATCGTGAAATAATTATTGAAAAAAGATTTATAATAGCTATTGCTTTTGTATAGTGATGTATCTTTAAAATTAATTGTTTTTATAGCATTTTCTAGAAATTCTGTTATTTCAACATTAGTCTTAAAATTAAAAAAATTATTACCTGATTTTTTTAAAATGTTACTTAAAATGACGTAACGAAATTTATCCTTTTGTAAGGCTATAAAAGTTGCATTATTGTCAACTTTTTTTTCTAACATTAATAATAACTCCTTATGCTTATTAGTCTCTAATTTAAAATATTCTTCATCAGACATCAATAAGTATTTATTATTGCTTAAGGTATTTTTTTCGTTATATAGAAAGTAATATGCAAGAAAATTATTAGGTTTCTCCCCTATTCCTTTGAATACAAGACTTTCATCAAATTCATTTGTATTGAGTGTTAAATATAAATCATATCCAGGCTCTAAATAAATTGAAGTAGACTCTTTAAAATCTGTTAGGGAAAATTCACCAGATTTAACATGTAAAGTATCGCTAAATTCTCCATCTTTTGAAACGCTAATTTCTTTTGAATACCCTGAGTTTCTTATACTTACTTTACTACTATTAGGATTTATTATTTTTCCAGAAATAGTGACGTGTTGAGATTTTAAATTGTAGCAACTTAAAATAAGTACTAAAAGGACATTATATTTAAATTTCGCAGTTTTTGAATTCATTGTGTTTAGATTTGTATACTTAATTTAAAGACATATAAATCTAGTAATTAGTCTAACATCATTGTATAATTATGATAAAAAAAGGTGAAATTTTAAAAATCAAAATTGTTGATTATGCATTTGGTGGTAAAGGTATTGGAAGAATTAACCGCGACAAAACCATTGTATTTATCAAAGATGGAATTCCGGGACAAATTGTATATGCTAAAATTACCAAAAAAAAACAAAATTACTTGGAAGCTTCTATAACTGAGATAATTAAAAAATCTAATCTTCAAATTCCACATCATTTTCAACCAATTTCTGGTGCACCATACATTGAACTTTCAATTGACGAGCAAAAAAAAATGAAGCAAAAAGTATGTTTTGAAGTCTATGAAAAAATTGGGAAGCTAAAAGAACCGAAAATTTATTTTGATCAGTGGATATCCTCTCCTAAATCTTATCATTACAGAAATAAAATGGAGTACTCATTTTCTTCAATACTATATGATACGAACCAAAAGGTCGTTGTTGATGATGCTTTTGCCTTAGGATTTAAGAAAAAAGGCACATGGTGGATGGTAGAGAATCTCGATATGGATTCTGGGTTGTTTGATAAAGAATTTGAAAATTTATTACCGAAGATTAGATTATTTCTAAAAAACTCAGGCTATCCTGCGTGGCATCCCCCTAAAAAAATTGGATTCTTTAGACATTTAGTTGTTCGCAAAAGCTATCATAATAATGAATTACTTTTTAACCTAGTCACATCCTCAAAAAAAATTAAAACCTTTAATGTTGATGAGTTTGGAAAATATCTTTTATCTATATTAGGAAAAAGATTTGCAGGTCTAATACATACAATTAATGACGATGTCGGAGATAGAGAAAAGCTCGATAAAGGATTATCTAAACTTATAGTTGGAAAACCAACTATTGAAGAAAAGATAAATGGATTTGATTTTGAAATCAGTATGCAAAGTTTCTTTCAAACAAATCCAAAATGTGCAGAGTTACTTTACTCAAAGGTGTTTGATTATATAAATGAAGCTAATATTCCAAAGAATCAGTACATAATGGATCTTTTCTGCGGAACAGGAACAATTGCTCAATTAATAGCAAAACATAAAGACAATGAAGTAATTGGTGTTGATATTGTAAAAAGCGCCATTGATAATGCAGAGAATAATTCAAAAAAAAATAAAATCAATAATATTGAATTTATTTGCGATGATGTTGGAAAGTTTTTACTTAATAATCCAAAATACAAAGGTAGAATTCACACAATAGTTATTGACCCTCCACGAGCTGGTATTGCCCCTAAGTCATTAAGAAAAGTGATACGACTTAATGCACAAAAAATCATTTATGTAAGTTGTAATCCAGCAACGCAAGCAAGAGATTTATGTACGCTCAATGATATGGGTTATGAACTAGAGAAGTTTTCATTAGTGGATCAATTTCCTCATACTGCTCATATTGAAAGTATTATGTCTTTTAAAAAAACTATTGATAGTATTGATCCATAATTGATCTGAAAAGTTCATCGCTATTGTTTGGTTTTAAATTTTCCTTTAAAGCGTAAATCATTCTTTTTTTATTATTAGCTTTAGATTGGTTAGCTGTTGCGTTTAAAATAGTTTTTTTCAATTTTTTGAAAGACATTAAGTTTAATAACTTAACAGAAATTTGGTCTTGAAAGTTTGATATTTGTGTTTTTATGACTTTTTTTTTCAATTGAGTAATTATCTCTGATACATCGTTTATAAATTCATCACAAGCGCCATCAGCATGAATCTGGGAAACTACTAAATGAATTGCTGCTGGGTTTTGAAGCCTACCTAAATACCAACCTCTGTCGTTTAATTGATCAGCTAACTTATATATATTTGTTCTTTTACAGCAAAAAGCTAATAAACTCATTGATGGATTCCCAATCAATTGCAAATCTTCATGATTTTCAATAAACTTTCTAATTCTTAAAGTAGCATCCATTGTTTTTTTAGTTAATTCTAAATAGCCATTTTCACCAATATGATTTAAGGCGGTCCAAGATGACGCAACAACTCCACCTGGTTTTGTACCCATAAAAGTTGTAGAGGCGTAAACTCCTCCTTCCCAATTAGAATAAACACTAAACTGAGTTTTTCTCAATCTTGAGTCCTTGTAAAGTAAAACAGAAGATCCTTTTGGAGCATATGCATACTTGTGCAAATCCAACGAAATAGAGCTAACACCTTCTAAGGAAAAATCAAATGGTGGTATGTCATAATTTAGTTTTTTTAAAAAACTTAAAAAAAAACCGCCAATGCAAGCATCAACATGTAAAAGGAGATTGTACCTAATTGCTAAATCCGAGAGTTTCTCAACAGGATCAATCATCCCATATGGATAACAAGGTGCTGATCCAACTAACATAATAGTATTTTGATTTACTGCATTTTCAAAAGCACCAATATCTAATTTTAAATCACTATTTGGAGGCAATAAAACAGGTTTTATTTTCAAAAACCTCATGGCTTTTAAAAATGCAGGATGAGCTGTAGAACACAAAACAACCTCAGGATAAGTAATGTTTTTATTTTTAACTGACCAATCTCTTGCGGAAAGTAAAGCTAAAAAAATACTTTCAGTTCCACCAGATGTTAAATTTCCATAAACTTCGTTGTCCAATGAAAGTAATTGCCCTATTTGATAAATTATTTCATTTTCCATGGCTAACAAACTCTCAAATAACTGTGGATCAAATGCATTCTCCTGCATAAATAAATTATATGCATTTGTAATTACTCTTGCATAATCCTCTCCTGGATAATAAACTGCACCAAAAGTTTTACCTTTTTTCCAATTGATTTCGTACTCTTTTAACTTTCTAAAGTTGTCAAAAATTTCTTGTTCTTTAATTCCAATTTTGGGTAATCGATGATTATTCATTAATAAAAGAAGTGTTTTTTTGAATTGTTTTTCCAACCTGCTCTTGATTGATAATCAACAAAAAATATTTTAACATCTGATCGCGATTCGTAATCAACAAAAAATATTTTAACATCTGATCGCGATTCGTAATCAACGAAAAACCATTTACCATCATTTTTCCCTGCTTGAGATTCATAATCGACCTTGTAAACTAAAAGATCTGCTTGGGATTCATACTTCACAACAAAGACTTTTACGTCACATTGTGATTCATATTTCACAGAAAAAATCTTTTGTGCATTTATACTGCATGTACTAAAAATAACTAATGTAAGTAAACAAATTTTACGCATTAACTTTCAATTTAATCTAAAATTAAAAATTAAAAGACTACAAAAAGCATCATTTACATATAAATAACCTTATATTTATGAAAATTCTAAAAAAATATGGGCAAATCACAAGAAACTTTTAGCAAAAAAGAAAAAGAAAAAAAACGTCTAAAAAAAAGACAAGAGAAGCTTGCTAAAAGAGAAGAACGAAAGTCTAATCCCAAAAAAAGTTTTGAGGAAATGATTGCCTATGTTGATGAAAATGGAAACTTAACGGATACTCCACCGGATTTAACAAAGAAAAAGAAACCAATAAAAGCAGAAGACATTGAGCTTGGTATACCTTCAAAATCTATCGAAGATACTGACACGAAAAAATTAGGTAAGATTGATTTTTACAACAGTGATAAAGGCTTTGGTTTTATCAAAGAAAACTCAACTAATGAAAAATATTTTTTTCACTTTACAAGCTTAAACGGTGAAATTAATGAAAATGAAAGGGTTTCCTTTGAGCTTGAAAAAGGTCCTAAAGGGTTAAATGCTGTGAAAATTTTTAAAGTTTAAGTTTTTTATTCAAACAACAATATTTATTAAATAATTGATTTTAGCTCTATTATCAATCAAAACTCTGTTCCCTTTTCTACATTTATTTCATCCTTACTATTGAAATTATTTAAACGAACAGAGATTGACAAGGCTAAAAGTGGCCATTTTGGAGAGGCTAATCTATATGAATACAAAGTTGGAGTATCAGCCCAAGTTTCCCTAACTTCACTAGCTAATATGTTTCTAAATTGTAATGTTCCTGCAATTTTATTGTCAAAAAACTCTTTTTTAATAGCCAAATCAAGAGAAGTATACCCCTTGTCAATTCCCTGAACAGTGACAACATCAGCAACATAGTTGGTTATTAACTGTATTTTTAA
>CEUH01044683.1_pt1 | contig 11249 bp, 15 predicted proteins | sample 356461 | NCBI WGS metagenome assembly CEUH01 (sample SAMEA2623275, study PRJEB7988) | marine metagenome | isolation source: saline water (ENVO:00002010), including
CTTAGAACATCTAGAAATAGTAAGGCAATGGAAGCAAGAACTAGAAGCATTATACGTAGAACAAGATGTGGGGAATAAGAAATGAATTGGAAAGGACAATTGAATAAACAAGAAGAGTCCAAACCACAGTTCGTAGACCCTCAAAATCAAGAGGATGAAGAGATGGAAAAGGTAGAGAAATTCCTTGGTAGGTTCAAGAAACCACAACCCCTACCTATAGAAAGATGGAATCAAGTATTGAATGAAATGTCGGGTTCTCTAAAAAATCTAGTTGGATTCTTACTTGCTATAGATAGTAAAGAAGGGTCTGACGTAGATTTACTATGGGACCAAAAAAAGCAAGGTTCTTTTACTCTACAAGAACAAGTTGCTGCATTGAAAAAATATGGCAATACAGCAGATGAGATAGTGAATCTGATGTCACAACGGATAGAGACTGGTGACGCAAATAATCTCGAAGCAAGAGTGGAGGGATTCGCAAGAGTATTCAGTAGTACGCTTGGTATTAGGGATAAGGCAATTCCTCTTATAAGACAGATAGCACAACAAAAAGACCAACAACAACAAACACAAGGAGGACAATAGGATGACAGAGAAAGGAGTAAAGGAACTACAAAGAGAATTGAAAGCAGCAGAAATGCGACAGAGGGCAGAGCAGAGAGAAGCAGTCACGAAGAACCGTGACTATTCCATGTATGCTGGTCCTGAGCCGGGACAAGAGAGAAACACCCATCCCGGCACAAGGGACATTCCCGATGTGATCACACTGCCAAAGAAAAGACCATTGAAGAAAGAGAACATCCCTTGGTGATTACATGAGTTGGGTTTCTATTCTAAAGGCAGAAGAAGAGAAACCTGAGCCTAAGACAAACCCTACTTTCTTCCCTCCAAAGGGAAAGCCAATGGAGAAGAAAAAGAGGAAAAGTAAACGTAAGGATGCAATAAACAAATACGCACTGAAGATACGGGATATACTCAGCAAATATAACACCACAGGGGGTATGAGTCAGGACATAGTATCTGAGATAAAGCAAAGCACGAATATTTTCAGAAACACCCAGTTGCCTAATATATTTCATGTCTTTTCTACCATCGGCTCTGAAAAAATAGATGAACTGAAATCATCAACTGATAGTGATCTCAAACCAATACAAAGGAGACTATCAGCAAACTATGGTGGAGATGAAGGATACGCTCTCCTTGAGAAGATATACGACTCTATTCCTGAGATGAGAGGTAGGAGAATGAATCCAAAACTCAGGGAGGATCTCACTGTCGAGTTTACCACAGCCAAGAAAGGATTCCCAACTGTCGTCAAGGATATGGAGACACTGGAGGAATTCAAGTTTGAGAACAACGAGAAGGGAATACCTAGTCTTGTGGCATTGAAGAGGAAAATTGAAGATACTAAGAAAATAGTAGATGAGGGTGAGTCCTCATTACCATCAGATGAGATAGAGGAATATCGTAAGAAGAAAGATCAGATAAAACAGAGAGACTCACAATTGAAGGATAAGGTGGCGGATTTACTTAGAGAAATAAGACCAAGGGACTCATTGAAGTTTATGAGGTTCCTCGATGATATGACAGAGAGGAATGTGATTAGTGGAGAAGCAAGATCAAGACCTGTGAAGGTAGAAGGAAAGGATCTCCAAATGAAAATACCTAGAGAGTTTACAGAATTAAGAAGCAGTGCTAGGGAATACGGATTTGACATAAACCCTAAACAAGCGAGGATGATCTTAACAATTAGTAAAGCAAAGGCAAAACTCCAAGAAGCAAAGGATGAGTTGTCCAAAGAATTAGAAGAAATGGAGAGGAACATCAAAGCAACTTCAAGTGGTGGGAAATATAGCCTCTCTGAATTGAAGGAGTTTGGAGAGTTCCTAGTTGAAGGAGAGAAGACATTGAACTACTACACACTTATGGTAGAAAACAATCTCGATACCTTAGAAGAAAACCTAACAGAATTCGAGGGAGATGGAATGGATGTTATTAGAGAAAGTGCCAAAGCATACCTTCCTGTTCTGAAGAAATACATCAACATTGCTGAAGAACTAAATTTATATGTTGATCAAGATGCAAGGGAGTATGTGGAGTTGTTGGATTCACTGCTATCTACCCGAATGATAGACTTCGATCTAGACTCTGCCTTGAGTGATGTAAGGGAGGGTGAAAAGGATGAGTGATTGGAGAGAAATCATACGAAAGGAGAATGCTCCCCTGCTAGAGAAACTAGACCCCAAGATGAAGAAGAGGGTGAAGAAGAACCTACAGGCCGCTCAACCCTCGGAGTTCTTCGGACAGGACTTCACTCGATTAGGTGAGTTGATCGAGACATTGAAATCCATAGGTGTCGAAAAGAGTGCCAACAAGAAGATAGAGGCGATGGAAGAGAAAAACTTAGACATCGTGGCGAATGCAGCCGAACTAAGAAAGGACTACGAATTGCTATACAACCAAGTAAGAAGCATGATATACCCCAAGAAGAAAGGTGATTTGAATGAGTGAACAGGACAATGAGATGATGCTACTCCTGAAGGAGTTAGTAAACAAAGTGAAAGAACTAGAGAAGGCCGTGTACGATAAGGACAACATTCTGATGAAATCAGGGTATGTTGTTGTGGATAGTCCTTCTCCAACGATGGGCAACACAACGACTCCAACAAGCGACAACATCGCAAAGATGTCTTGGGATGACATACACAAGATGGTGGAGAACGTAGGGTGATAGTATGATACCGGAGAAAGTGACGATTGAAGAGAAAGCACTAGAGATGTTAGCGAAGGCAAAAGAGACAATAGACCACTATCAGCATCTAACTCAAGGAAAGGACGTGACAGGCGAAGAGGTCAAGGTGAAAAGACCCTCAAAGAATCCAAAGGAAGAGAAGGTGGAGAACCCTGCTGCTGGTGAGGTAAACGAGGTCAAGAAGGGAGAGATGAGTGATACCATCAAGAAGGCTGTGGATGACATACTCAAGACCGTCAATGATCTACTTGAGAAAAATGAAATGCCTATGCAGAGTCGCAAGAGGTCAGAACCAATAGGAAGAGTCAATGACCTATACGTTGAACTTAGAGAATTGACTGCTGAATTGAAGGCTGCAAATGAGAAAAATGATGCAGATGAAGCGGAAAGAATAGTGGATTTGATGACAAAGACCATAAAACAAATGAAGCGATTGAGAGCCACTTCAGGTGCAGGATATATCTGAGTAGAAGTGTGAGACATGCCAACATCGGGAGTAGCATTCGAGAAGGATGCCGCATTCACAAAACGTGTCCTCGATGTTTTTGAGAAGGTCAGATTTTCCTACTTATCTGCATTACAAGACCCCAAGGAATACAGGGGAGAATGGAAGAAGGCAGTTAGTGGAGTCAGGAAGCATTTCGATGAGTTGAATGACTTCACTAGGGAACTGAAGAAGTTCGTGGATGAGAAGTACCTGTTTGACGACGAGGTTGAGAAACCCGATAGCCTTCAAGCCAAGAAACTATACAATGACATCAAGAGAATGAGATTCTCATCCAAGAAGATCAGTGATCCCTTCAGCGAGCAACTCGGTGAAAACGTACTCGATGTGTTGATGGAGAAGGAGGGGATGATGATAGCATTCCTACATTATGCAATAAGAACAGAGACACTACCGATAAAGGAAGAGACATGGAAGAAGTATGATCTGCCTGTCGATACGATAACAGATGGCTCAAAGGGATTGGACCTGAAGGTATCTGACATTCCTCTCTTCATTATGGAACACTACGGTGAGGGTAAGAACACCAAGAGAGTGAAGGCCAAGGTTGACTCAGCGATGAAGAAACTCAAGGAGATGTACCTTGAGGATAACACAGAAGAAGAATGGGAGGCACTACTTGCTCTTGAGCAATCTATAACCAAGTCAGAGAAGGAGAAATCAGAGGTTGAGTTCTACATTCCAAACAAGCCAATGTATAGAATATTCGAGATAGACGACATGAAGTACATCAAGGGTCTATCCGGTGAGTTTGTCGTGCAAGAGAAGTATGATGGAATGAGAATTCAGATACACAAGAAGGGCAGTGATGTCAATATATTCTCATTCAACAAGAAGGACATCACCGATAAATGCAAGAAGCAAGTCGATGAGATGAAGAAGAAACATTTCGGGGATTGCATACTAGACGCAGAACTGGTAGGGTTTCAAGGGGATGAGCCTGTTCACAGGGCAGATGTCGTCACTCACATATTCAAGAAGGAAGTAGACGGGTTAGAACTCAAGGCACACGTTTTCGATGTCATGTACCATGAGGATAAGAACGTCGCAGAAGAACCCTTGAGGGAGAGAATCAACATATTGTTCTACCAATATTCCCAACACTCATCGGAACATTTGGCCTTTCCGTCAAAGAAGGACACTAGAATCGCAGACTCATTCGATGAGATAGACAAGTACGCAAAGGGAATCATGGATCTCCCAACATCAGAGGGTGTGGTCATCAAGGACATAGAATCAACATACTATGTGGGAATACAGAAGAATCCTAAGTGGATCAAGTGGAAGAAGTTCGTTGATCTCGATGTCGTTGTGTTGGGTAAGGACAAGACAAAGAGTGGTCTTTTCACCTATAGAATAGGAATAGGACCAGTCACTGCTGAACAGGCTAGGGAGCATAAGACAGTGGAGATGGATGACATTGCATACATACCCGTAGGGAAGGCACTTAACACCAAGACCTCTGTTGATGTGGGTTCTATCGTTAGGGTGAAGGTTGATGAAGTCAGAAGAAATGGAGATGCCTACTCACTATACTCTGCCAAGGTCATAGAAATACCTGAAGTAAAGGAATCCGATAAACTACAGACACTAGAACTTCTAGCACAAGATGCGAAGAAGTCATTGATCCAAGACTCAAAGGAATACATGATTAGAACTGAGGGACTAAAGAAAATGATAATCACTGATGGAGTGCATGGTAATGCAGAGATCATAGTAAAATCGGATCTCGATGGCTTTCAGGTATACGGCATAGAGGGAGATGACCTGATGGCTAAGAATGCCCTTTACGACATAGATATATGGAAAGAGGAAATGACTGAAATGATGAAGACCATCAGATCAGAACTTAGATTGGCGATATATCAGTTCCTAAAGGATAAAGGAAGACCAACCCCATACAAAGATATTCTTGAGTTCGTCAAGGAAAAGCACTTGGATAAATTTGAGGGATATGTTTTCGATGGGGATCAGGATAAATTCAAGAAGTGGTTGATGAATCAAGAAACGGCTATTGTATATGATAAGAACAATGACACATTCTCTGAGAATGAGGAAACAATCGTAAAAGAGGCAAGTCAAAAGATAGGGAAGTTTGTTGTAAACAAGAGAGAGGATGACAACCTAGACTTGGTTTTGATGCACGATGACAAAGAGTATGTTTGGACAATAGACATAGATGACATTGAAGATGTGTTCAATCTATTCGGTAAGTCTAGTAAGTTCCCTGCCGAGATAGCAACGAATAGACAGGACGGAATAAAACTAGACCAAGGGGAGGTTCTATTCGGAGTACAAAGACATGGGTATCATGAATACAAGTTAGATGGTGATAGGTTCAAGACTCGACTACATGCTAGAGTAGTGCCTGTGGATGGTAAGGATACATGGGTAATATGGACAGGTATGAAACAAGAGATGCTAGATGACTCAGAAGATGAGGGACTTATCGATATAACAAAGGATAGGAATAAAAAGTTAACCCTATCTAATACGGATGATCGAGACGCTTAAATACAAAGAATGTGAATTTGTTCAGCGTGTTGGAACAACCAATGAGACTAGCCACAGATACTGGTGGTAGTTTTAATATCCTAAAATCAGACAACTTGGTTATAGGTGGCTATGCTTCCATAGAGGTTGTAGACAAACAAAACGATCTCATTACGTTGAAGGCATTGAATGAGGCAGTTCAAGGTTTCATGGGTGACAAGAAGTTCAGGAACGTCATGTCTAATCATTCAAACGTACAGGTTGGAGAGGTTATAGAATCATACAGGGATACGAATGGAACCCTGCACAAGACGCAAGTAGATGATGTTGGGTTCTATGTTGTCATCAAACTAAGGGATGACATAGAGAAGGCCAAGGAAATATCAAGGGGAATCCGAAAGGGAACCCTACGTTCCTTCAGCATCGGTGGTCAAGCACTATCGAAGCAGAAGAGGAACAACGACGAGTTTGGGGAGTACAATGAAATCGACAAACTCGAATTACACGAAGTCACAATTTGTGAGAAGGGTATCAACCCGGAAGCCAAATTTGACATTTTAAAACAGGAAAAAGGTGAAAAAATGACTGAAAAGTTAGAAAAAGCCCTTGAGGAACTGAACACCCTGATGAAAGAGGTTGATGCCCTTTCAAAAGAGGAAATGGACGAGAAGGCCATGATGGATGCAAAAGCAATGGACGAGAAGGCCATGTACGACAAAGCAATGGGTGAAGAGGAAACCGACAAGGAAGAAATGACAGAGAAAGAAGAGATGGAAGAAATGGACATGGCAGCCAAAGCCCTTGATGAAGATTCAACAAGGGACTACGAGGCTGGTGAAGAGGTTGTCAGTGGTGGAAGGCCAACGGCAGCACCTGCACAACTCGGACCAATTTCCAAAGGTCTAGAGAGTGGTGACTTCACTACTCTTGATCTATCCGTCGAGAACGTAGAGAAAGCGTATGAGCAGTTTAAGGCCGAGCAATTGGAGAAACTAGCATACGATTCTCTATCTAAGCAATTCGAGTCTCGATTTGCTAGAGAGATGGAAATGAAGAAATCTCTTGCTGAGAGAGCAGAATACGACGCACATGCTGAAGTATCCGCACTCAAAGAAGAGTTTGCTGAACTACGCAAGTCTCTAACAGAGAGGAACGATGCAATCGTTAAGGCAGCAGTGCCTTCCCTCCCTGAAGACGTGCTAAAATCCGTTGAGAATATCGCTGACATGTCGTGGGACGACATACACAAGTTGGCGGGGAACTACTGAGGTGAAAAGAAATGAGTGGATATGTTAAAACAATGAGAGATTTAGAAAGTTCTTCATATGGACTTACTGGCGGTGCTGCTGGTAATGCTGTATTGAAGAGTGCCGGATTGGTTGGCGGTTTCGGAACTGCACACGATGGTGGAACATCCATCGCTACAGGTGCAACTGGACTGGCCGACCTATACAACGTCCTTTACGGACAGAAAGTTTGGTCAATGCTTAACCAAGAGGTTAACGCATTGTCTATGGTTGCTAAGAGGCCATACACATCATCGGGATGGAGGGTTCTAAAGAGCCGTCCTCAAGGTGGCAGTGGTTCGTCCTTTAGCGTCACATCAGGCGGAGCAGCAGGTTCAACGTCTCCTGACCCGGCTATCATCGGTGGTGTTATTGAAAACGCTTCCCTAGGTAGCACTGGTTTTGAGGCTCTTGCTCCTGAGTATGACAAACTATTCGTCAGCCCAAAGACGGTGGCCCATCTATTCGAGTTCTCTGAACTTGGTATGGAACTTGCCGCTATCGATGACGGTGTAGGTGACATCAGAGCAATAGTCCGTGAGGACATGGGTAAGCATCACGCTGAGTCTCAGAACAAGATGCTTCTGATGCCATTCGAGTTGTATGGTGCTGACACAAACGACGACGCAACACCAACCGATGACCTATCGAAGAACTACACTTCACTATTGAAGATCGTTTCTTCAGAGGCTGAAGTTGAGGCAATGGCTGCTGCTGGTCTAATCGGTTCATCCGATGACACCATCGAGAACGCTGCTGCTGCAATGAGGCAGATATACGGCAAAGCAAGAGGTGCAACTGGAAACGGATACCTAGACGCTGTAATCAACTTCGGTGGTGGATACGCAGCAGGTGACGCAAGGCTACTAACACTAAGCCTACTCAACAGCGTCATCCGTGAGGTACGTGAGAACGGTGGAAACACCAAGGTCATGTTGACTGGATACGACACTGTTCAGGCTATCGGTGATCTCCTACAGGCCCAAGAGAGGTTCATGGACAGGAGAGAAATCGTGCCAACCCACAACGGTGTTCGTGGTGTCAAGGGTGCAGAAGTCGGCTTTAGGGTCGCTACCTACTACGACATCCCGATCATCCCATGCAAAGACATGCCAAAGACGGGACAGGGTTCAGGTAAACTCAGCGACATTCTGTTGCTAGACACTGACCACCTATGGCTATCTGTGATGAAACCAACCCAATACTTTGAGGATGGTATCACCAACGGAAACCCATTCGGTGTTGGTAAACTCGGAAACCAAGGAATGTACAGAACCATCGGGGAAACCTGCTGTTCATTCTTCAAGGGACAAGCCAAGATTACGAACCTAAAGAGTGCTTGAGGTGATTAAGTGACACATACAGTGACTGTACTAGCAGACCACAAAGGCTACGTTGGCCCAAGGGTCGCTGGTGACGAATACTTTGTGGATGCTAATATCAACATCACCTCATACACTGAGGATGGCGAGATAATCACAGCAGCATCACTAGGACTTACTAGTGTCACTGCTGCTATGATTACTGGCTGTGAGGTCGCATCAGGGGTTGCTTTGAACAGATTTGTAGTGGAACTAAGTGCGGCAGGTGCTTATGAGAGCAGTTCATCATTCGCTCTTGTCGGTACTGTTGCATCTTCCGGTGCTGAATCTGCTAACAGCGACCTAGGAATGATTAGAGTCCGTGTTTACGGGAATCTCTAAATAGATCAACGAAAAGTTTAGTCCTGTCCCTCCTAAAATGGAGGGACGGGGCTACAACCTAACGGTGTTTAATATGGTAAAAATTAAACTAAAGAACAAATCATTGGATGAACCAAAAATCATTAGAAGAGGTGGAGTGACTTACTCCATCACCTCAACAGAAGAAATAGACATGCCTCTAAGGTATGCTGCCTACATCATAGATAGCACAATGCAATATGGTTTCGTGCCTTCAGATAAATCAGACCTAATTTCTGCTAGTGGGGATTTGCTGAGAGTAGTCCTAAGTCTAGAAAATGAAACCACGATAGATGCTGTCGTAAACAAATACTTCGCAAAGAAACTATCCAAGGTAGAGGCAAAGCCTGAACCCAAGGTAGAAGAGAAGCCCGAACCTAAAGTAGAGAAAAAGGTCGAGGAAAAACCAAAAACAGAATCAAAAGCAGAGAAGAAACCTGCTCCTAAGAAAAAAGGAAGACCACCTAAGAAGAAGACAGATACTTCCTCTTCAACAACCAAAGCAAAGAAAACTAAGAAAACCACCACCAAGGAGGAATAAGCATGGCATGTAATTCAAGCGGAGTAAAGACAGCCGACGCACTAATATCAAATGACAGATGTAAATTAATCAGCATTCACGCATCAGGATTCAGTAGCACAGGTACGATCAAACTATTCGACAATACTGCTGCAAGTGGAAAGGAGATTGTTAGGATATCATTCGACGCAGCCAAGCAGACTGCCATAGAATTCGACATGCATGGTGCTATAGCAAACAATGGATTGTACTTGGACATAACAGGTACTGCTGCTGTTTCTGTGGAGTTTGCATAATATGAGTTATAATACATTTGAGGATGACACTCGCCTAGTGATGACAATCCTATTCGTTGGTGCTGTAAGTGGTGTCAACGTATACTTCTTCGCTACATTCGGGTCTGCTTTCCTAAGTGTCTATGGCCCTTACACCCTAGCAGTTCTATTTGGTGTATTGACAGTGGGGGGAATAATGATTCTAAAATCTATATTCGACTTGGTGTTGAACGAGTACATCGAGGATTTCCTACTACAGAGAAGCATCAACACCTATTGGGCTAGGAAAGCCAAGGACGAAGAGAACCGCAAGAGAGTACGTGAGTCCATGCGTCAGTATGAAGAGTTCAGGTTTAGGCCGATTCCACAGCAGCAACAGTATGTCGATGAGAACGTGATAAATCCGTCCTTCTTGATGACTGAACAGTGAGAATATGCTAGACCAACTATTGATGGGCATTGATGAATCAACTCTTGCATATGACTTGCAGAGAGCGCATTCAGCAGACCTGATGTTCATGAGGTTCAGGTTTTGGTTTTGGGGGTTCATATCCACAATAAGTGGCTTCCTCGTAGGGCATATGATAGCCTTATCCGGCTACAACATCTTTGCAGGAATATGGGAGGGGTTGCTGGACTTTTGGCATCATCTATTCTGAGGTGTTGAAATGTCATTGATGGCTGGTTTCGCAATCGTTATTGTCGAGGCAGTTGGTAAACTATACAGTAAATTACATGCAATAAACTTTGGAGTGTATGGAGCGACACAAGTAGGAAAGACAACACTACACCATCAATTGAGAACAAGGGGGGATGTACCGAATATCAAAGAGAGAACAGTTGGATTGAAGAGGGCAACTAGAAAGTACGTCAAGATAGATGGAAATGCCCATACGGTCAAGACAGCAGATGTAGGGGGAGAGACACTATACTGGGGGGAATGGGTAAAGGACATGAAAAGCCGACATGTCAAATACATCATTTTTATGATCGATGACAGGCACTTGTCCAAGCACTATGACATCGAACAGCAACTATCTTGGTCATTCCTAGTAGATACCATCTGTTCACCCTATTGGGATATGATAAATAAGAAGGGCAAGAAAAAGTCCTCTGACTATCCAATCGCTGTAGGTATATGGGCAAACAAATTCGACTTGTGGAAAGACAAATACAACTATGACGAAATAGAGAAACATCCAATATTCGCAGCATTTGAAGGAGGAATAGAGAAACTAAATGAGAAGGGGGTTCCTGTCTTCAAGTATATAGTAAGTGCTAAATCAGATTCAAAGATGGTATATAGGGGAATACTGACGATGATAGACGATTACTGAGGTGAAAAACATGGCTATGCAATTTAATCCACAAAGTTTCATTGACGCTAGAACGACGACTGTAGAACAGAATGCCTTCCTTCCAAGGGAGAAACTCGCAAGGGCTCCCGGCACTGTTATGAAATATGAATTCAAGGCAATTAAACCCAAGAAGCAGATCAAGGAAATCATAAAGATACTGAAACCTGAAAAGAAAAAATTCTTATTTTTCAAGTTTGGACATCAATTCAACATCAAAGATAGATGTGTTGTCTGTGGTACACACAAGGTATGGGAGGTATCCGACCCATACAGACCCGGCATACCACTGCACAAGGTTAGGAAAGGATACCCAATGAAGGGAACCTACTGTGCAAAACA
>CEUH01140080.1_pt1 | contig 11229 bp, 10 predicted proteins | sample 356461 | NCBI WGS metagenome assembly CEUH01 (sample SAMEA2623275, study PRJEB7988) | marine metagenome | isolation source: saline water (ENVO:00002010), including
TGAAAAAAAAACTATAGATTTTGCTTATTCATCTGTTGTCTCCACCTCAACTATCAAAAAAGGAGAAAAATTCACAAAAAAAAATATTTGGGTTAAAAGACCAGGTTTAGGAGATTTTTTAGCAAAAGATTACAATAAACTTCTAGGCAAGGTTGCTAAGTTAAATATACCAGCAGATAGATATATAAAAAAAAAAGATTTTTAATTAAATGAATATAGCTTTCTTTACTGCATCTAGGGCGGACTATGGAAAAATAAAACCTGTGATATTAGAAGCGAAAAGAAAAAAAATTAAATTTAAGATTTTTGTTACAGGCACACATTTGCTAAAGGAATATGGTAATACAAAAAATCATATACTAAAAGATTTTAGTAAAAAAAATTTAATAATTTTTAAAAATCAAAATTTTGGAGATAGCCAAAAATTAGTTTTTAAAAACACTGTAAATAAATTTACAGCGGCAATTGAAAATAAATATTTTGATTGTATTTTTGTACATGGGGATAGAATAGAAACATTAGCAGCCGCAACAGTTCTAACATTTTCAAAGATTAAAATTGCGCATATTGAAGGTGGTGAGTTATCGGGAACAGTTGATGAAATGATTAGACATTCAGTCAGTAAATTATCTCATTTACACTTTGTAACTAATAATGAAGCAAGAAAGGTTTTAATCAAATCTGGTGAAGATAAAAAAAATATTTTTGTAACAGGATCTCCAGATATAGATTTATTTGCTAAAAATTTAAGACCATCAATTCAAGAAGTAAAAAAAAGGTATGCAATAAAATATACAGACTATATAATATCTTTTTTACATCCGATCACCACAGAAAGTAAAGCTGAGGCAAGAAAAAAATCATATATTTATTTCGACTCAATAATACAACTAAAAGATCAAAATATTATTCAATTTTTACCAAACAATGATGACAATTCAGGTGAAATATTGAGTGTTTTAAAAAAAAAACTTACTAATAAAACTAATATTAAAATTTTAAAATCTATGAGATTTGAATGTTATTTAACATTGCTAGAAAATTGTCAATTTATTATCGGAAATTCTAGTTCTGCAATTATGGAAGCACCTTATTTTAATATTCCTTCTATAAATGTTGGTGAAAGACAAAATAATAGAAATGGTCTTGGTTTAGCTCTTAACACACCTTTTTCAAAGAAAAAAATTTTAAATTCAATCAAAAAGGTTAAAAAAGTTAAGTTTAAATTTAAGGAAATTTTTGGAAATGGTGAGTCTGCAAAAAAAATTATACATGTTCTGTTATCTAAAAAGTTTAGTAAAATAATGATTCAAAAAACATACCATAAATTAAAGTCAAAATAAGAAAAAAGTTAAATGTACTTTTGTTTAATTGTATTCTAACAGAAATGAGAAACAAACAGACATGTGATGTTCATTATTGTAGATCTTTTACATCGTTGCTAGTTTCGTTAGGTTTTATATTTAAATATAAAGTTAAAAAGATAAATATATTAATTATATCTTCACAAGCTTTCAAAAATAATCATTTTAATAAAAAGATTTTTTTAAAAATAAAACCTTTTTTAAAACAATATTTTAATAAAATTATTATTATAAATTATGAAAGAAATTTTAAAAATGGTAATTTATTTTTTATACATTCTCAAAGGAGCAAATCTATAAAAAAAAATTTAGATAAAATAAAAATTAATTTCAAAAAAATAAATGTTGAAAATGTATTTAGTGGAGGCGATGATTTTGAGTCTGTATTAATTAATAAATTAGGGTATTTTCCAAATTTTTATTTCACCGAGCATGGGAGTGGAAATCTTGCTAATGCAATTTTTAATGAGGTAACTTTTGATTCAGTTAAGAAATATTTTATCAATTTTTTTTTGACTTCTTTTATTCAAAAATTTTTTTTTCTTATTCGACTTAGCTATTTTTATCCTATAAGATTTAAAGCATATATTGGAATATTACAAAAAAATGTTCCCGGTAGAATTTTAATTAATGATATTTTTTTTTTAGATAGAAAGATTGTTGATTTATATGAGGTAATTAAACAATTATCAGATTTTTTAAAGCGGAAAAAAATTTTTAAGTTTAATACGAAAAAAAAATATATCCTATTTAATTACTCATCAATATGTTTATCAGATAATAGTGATTATAATGTAAAATTATTTAAAAAAATTAGACTAATAATAAAAAAAGACCACATTGTAATTTTTAAGGGGCATCCTTCGTATAAATCTTTAAAAACTGAAAAATTTATTAAAAATTTAATGATCTACTTAAAAAAAAATAAGATAAAGATTTTAGTTATCAAAAAAAATAGTTTACTTCATAATTTACCATCACAAATTCTTGTTAAATTAATGAATATTAAGATCGTAATATCTGATATGTCTACGACTATTTTTCATATTTCAAATGTTTATAAAAATATAAACTGTTTTTTACCTTTGAATTTTTCACTAAATAACTGCTCAGAAAGTATAGCTCAACGCCTATATAACAAACAAAGAGAATTTTATAAGAAAATAGGAAAGAGAATTAAGTTTATTGATTAATTTTTTTTTAATTATATAAATTTATTATAATGATCAACTCTTATACACTTATTAACAAATTCTTTGATTATGTTTGATAAAATTTTCTTAGATAAATTTTTAAATATCAAAATTTTTTATCTGACAATTAAGGGTTAATTATAAATTTAAAAAAATGACAAAACTTAAATTTGACTTACATAATCAACTTAAAGAGAATATTAGCGTTCATGAAACTATAATTGGATTATCAAAAGATATAATTGAGATCATTGAAAATCTTCAAAAAAAAATAAAAAAAGGGGGTAAAATATTATTTAGTGGAAATGGTGGGTCGGCAGCGGATGCCCAACATTTAGCAGCAGAATTTATTGTGAGATTAAGACCACATATTAATAGAAATCCTATACCTGCGATAACTTTAGCTCAAGATACATCGACTTTAACAGCTTGTGGCAATGATTTTTGTTTTGATGATATTTTTTTAAGGACTTTTCGAGCTCTTGCTAACAAAAATGATATTTTATTTTGTTTATCAACATCAGGAAACTCCAAAAATATTATTAAAGTATTAAAAGAAGCAAAAAAGAAAAAAATTTATTCAGTATGCCTTTTGGGCAAAGGTGGTGGGGATGCTAAAAAAATTTGTGATAAACATTTAGTGATTAATTCTCAAAATACTGCAAGAATACAAGAGTGTCATATTTTCTTAGGTCATTTTATATTGGAAAAAGTAGAAGATTTTCTAATGTTAGATAAAAAATAATTTAGTTAGATATTATATAAATTTTTTTGAATTGTCTTAAGTATAATAATTTTTTAAAATTCTAGTTATTGCTAATTTCTCAATTTAGATATAATTACTGTGAACAATGCTATATCAATCAATTCGATGAAAAATGTTTTAATTACAGCTGGAAGTAGGGGAATAGGTTTCGCAATTGCTAAAGAACTTGCAATGGAAAACTTTAATTTGATTTTAAAAAATTTTATTATATATGTTCCTGAATGATAAATGCTGAATTTGCCATATTAACGACCACAATTAATGTCCCCACTTTTTTAGAAAATATATGCAAAAATATCAAAAAATTTAAGCATAAGAATTTTTTTTTTTTAGTAATAGCTGATAAAAAAACACCAAAAGGTGCAAAAGCATACTGTCATCGAATCAAAAAAAGATTTGATGTAAATATTATTTATCTGAGTATTGAAGATCAGGACAAGTATTTTAAAAATAAATATAGAAAAATTTATTCCTTATTTCCGTATAATGATGCCCACAGACGATTATTAGGTCTTATATATATAAAAAATATGAATCCAAAAAGAGTAATATTTATAGACGATGATAACTTCGTAGCTAATGATGTAGATTTTTTGAAAGGCCATGAAATTGTAGGGAAAAAAATTTCTGGAAACGCTATATATAATAGTAGTAAATGGCCTAATATTTATAAATATGTTGAAACAGATAAAAATGTACCAATTTATCCAAGAGGCTTTCCTTGGTATTACAGGAATGAGGATAGTTTTAAAATAAAAGTAAAAAAAGTAAAAAATAAAATTGTATTAGCTAATTGTGGATTTATATTAGGAGATCCTGATATTGATGCTGTTTCAAGATTATTTTGGAAAATAAAAGTTAATAAAATTAATTCTAAAAATAATATTCTAATTGCAAAAGGAATGTATTGTCCTTTTAATGATCAAAACACTTGTATAGATGGCAAAACCTCACTTTTATATTACAAGCCAATTTCTGCTGGAAGAAACTCAGATATTTGGACCAGTTATATGTATAATAAAGTTTCTGCTATTCATGATAGTTTAGTTTCTTACGGTATGCCACACCTTACCCAAATTAGAAATATACATGATTATTGGAAAGATTTTGACTTAGAAAAACAACATAATATTTCTACAGATTATTTTGCTAAGTTACTAATGAACGCAAAGTGCAAACCTGGAAAAAACTATTATGTAACTTTTGTTAATTTATTAAAAAAATTATTATTAGAAATAAATAAAAGACAAAGCAAAATTAATCTTTCATTTGTAGAAAAAAATAGACATTATCAAGGCATTGGTAAAAAAGAACTTTTAAAAAGAGAAACGGAAAGTTTAAAATATATAAAAAAATATTTTATGGAGTATTTAGTTTGGTTAAAATATTTAAAACAATATAATTTACAATAGTTATATGAATTATGTAGATGTTTGTCTTATAACCTCGAATAACGCAAAAAAAATATATCAAAACTTATCAACTAATTATTCGGCAATTGAACCTCCAACCTGGTCGCTATTACTTGCACAGTCTTGCAGAGATATAGGATTTAAGGTTGAAATAATTGATGCTAATGCCGAAAATCTTAGTGAAAAAGAAGTTTTTGAAAGAATAAAAAAAATAAACCCAAGATTTATTTGTTTTGTAGTTTATGGACAAAATGTAAATGCAGGCACCACTAGCATGAGTGGAGCAACTAATACTTCTAAATTTTTAAAGTCTTCAGATATTTCTGTGCCAATAGGATTCATCGGCTCTCATGTTCAAGCATTGCCAATAGAAACATTAAGAAAAGAAAATAGTATTGATTTAGTATTTATGAACGAAGGCGTTTATGCTTTAAGAAATATATTAAAATTAGACAATATAGATTTAAAAAATTTATCTAAAATTAAAGGAATAGCTTATAAATATAAGGGCAAGATTGAAATAAACTCGCCTGAAAAAATTGTTCCTCAAGAAAGAATGGATATTGATCTTCCAGGATATGCTTGGGATCTGCTTCCTTATGAGAAAAGACCTTTTGATTTATATAGATCTCCAATGTGGCATGCAGAATATGATGAAGAAAAAAGGTCACCTTATGCAGCTATACAAACATCCCTAGGATGCCAATTCGGATGTGAATTTTGTATGATTAATATAATTAATAAAAATGATAATGAAGAGATTGGAGTAGCGGGCAATTATAGTAAAATGAGATACTGGTCAACTGATTTCATTTTCAAAGAGTTTTTAAAACTTTCAGATTATGGTGTAAGAACTATTAGAATCATAGACGAAATGTTTCTATTAAATCCGAAATATTATGTGCCATTATGTGAAAAATTAAAAAAATTGAATGAAAATGATGATTACAGGTTTTGGGCATATTCAAGAGTTGATACAGTTAAAAGACCTGAAATATTATCATTGGTTAGAAAAGCAGGTATTAAATGGTTGTGTCTTGGAATTGAAAGTGGAAATAAAAAAATAAGATTAGAAATTTCTAAAGGTAAATTTGAGGATGTAGACGTTAAAAGCGTTGTAGAAAGACTACATTCAAGCGACATAGAGGTAATGGCAAATTATATATTTGGTCTACCAGGAGATGATAAAGAGTCTATGAAAGCAACTTTTGAATTAAGTAAGCAACTCTGTACCTCAGGATGGAATACCTATGCAGCAATGGCATTACCCGGAAGTGCTTTGTATAAAAATGCTATTGAAAAAAATATTCCTTTACCAAAAAGTTATGAGGGATATTCATTTCATGCTTATGATACAATTCCACTGCCAACTGAGCATTTGGCGCCAGCAGAAATACTTAAGTATCGTGATGAATGCTTTCACAATTATCATACTAATGAAGAGTTTTTAAATAGAATAGAAAAAAAATATGGCATTAAAGCAAAAAACAATATTGTAGAAATGTCAAAAATAAGATTAAAGAGAAAGATAGTTGAAGAATTTTTTAATAAATGAACCAGGTAACTACATTATGGAAATATCAGAACTAATCAAAAAATCAAAGTGGTTAAGAAAAGAAATATTTGAGATGGTAGTCAAAGTAAATCAAGGTCATATTGCCTCTGCATTTTCACAATGTGAAATAGTTTTAAGTTTGTTTTATGGAGAAATTCTTAAATATAAAACTGGAGAACCAGATTATGATTTAAGAGATAGATTTATTGTTAGTAAGGGGCATTCAGCTATGGGTGTATACCCAATTTTATCAGATATTGGTTATTTTGATAAAAGTGAATTAAAAAAATATGGTACTCCAGACGGTATACTTAGAATTTATGGAGATAAAAGTATTCCAGGAGTAGACTCAACCTCTGGTTCCTTAGCTCAAGCACCTGGAATTGCATGTGGATTTGCTTTAGCCTCAAAAAATGATGGAACAAATATTTATTCGTATGTAATTTTAAGTGATGGAGAACATTATGAAGGTTCCCTTTGGGAGTCAGCAATGTTTGCTTCTCATAATTCATTAGACAACTTAATTTTTATAGTTGATAGAAATCGTCAAATTATTCTTGGAAATTCAGAGGACTGTTTGAAAATAGAGCCTCTTAAAGAGAAATGGGAGAGTTTTGGGTGGAATGTCTTTAATGTAAATGGCCATAGCTATAGAGAAATAATTGAGGCATTTAAAAAAGCAAAAAAACCAAATGGAAAACCAAATGTAATAATAGCAGACACAGTTAAAGGCAAAGGTGTGTCTTATATGGAAAATGTAACAAGATGGCACAATACAATGCCAAATGATAAAGAAATAGAAATAGCAAGAAAAGATCTAGAGGTAAATTGTATTAATGAGTGAAAATTATTTAAATCTTGAATTATCAAAAAAATCTTTTCCATTTATGCGAGATGTATTTATAGATTCTATTTATGAGTCTGCAAAAAAAGACAAAGATATTTATTTTACAACCCCAGATATGGGTGCACCTGCCTTAGATAAATTTAGGGCTGAAATCCCAAGACAATTTATACATTCAGGGATTTGTGAACAACATATGATAGCTATGGCAGCAGGTCTTAGCCTCATGAATAAGAAAGCTTTTTGCTATGCAATGGCTCCATTTATCACATCAAGATGTTATGAACAGATTAAGTGTTCAGTTGCTGCAATGGATAGAGATGTGACATTAGTAGGAATAGGAGTTGGACTAGGTTACGCAGATGCTGGACCTACTCACTATACTACAGAGGATATTGCGACTATGAGAGCTTTTCCGAATATTGAAATAATTACTCCATGTGACGAATTATCAACAAAAAAAGTAGCATCATTATGTGTTGAAGAACCAAAATTTAGGTTTATTAGACTTGATAGAGAAGCATTACCACCAATTTATGAAAAAGAAGATTTTAATTTAGAGGATGGTTTTTCTACAATTATAAAAGGAAAAAATAAATGTGTTGTAACCTGTGGTAAACTTCTACATTTAGCAAAATTAGCAATTGAAAAAAATAATTTAGATTTAGGTTTAATTGATTTATTTAAAATTAAACCTTTAACAAAAAATCTCTTAAAAACTATTTCTCAATATACTGAGATTATTACTTTAGAGGAACAATGTTTAGACGGTGGATTTGGTTCTGCAATATTAGAATTTTGTAATGAAAATTCTGTAATCATTAACATCAAAAGGCATGGACTTGATAATAGATTTTATTTTGAAAATGGTGGAAGAGATTACCTGTTTAATAGATATGGTTTAAATGTAAATAAAATTTTGCAACAATATTAATAAGGATAAATAATTTTACTTCCAGAATTTTCTATCATTATTTTAACAAATTTTAGTTTACAAAATTTTTTAATGATTTTCTTTTGTACATTTTTGTTAGCTATAATTAATATAAATCCACCGTTACCGGCTCCCATTAATTTAGCTCCATAAATACCCTCATTAATAAAACTTGAATAAAGATTATCAACTAGTTTATTGGATACATTTTTGTCTAAACTTTTTTTTAATTGCCAATAATCGTTAAGCAAATTTCCAAATTGTTTTAGCCAATCATTATTTTTTGAATAAAGAAGCTTTAAAGCCTCATTGGTTATTAAATCTATTTCTTCATAGATTTTTTTATTTTTGTAAATTCGTGAATTTTTAACTTTTTCAATATTATATGCAAATCTGTATTGCCCAGTATAACATAATAATATGCTTTCATTTAACTGTTTAATTTTTTTATTTTCTAAACTTATTTTTTTTACAAAAAAATTATTTTTTTTAAATTCAATGTGATTAAGACCACCATAAGAAGTTGCAATCTGATCTTGAAGTCCAACAGTTTCTTTTAGCAAAACTTGTTCCATGAAGATAGTTTGTTTTGCGAGATTTTTTTTAGAAATTCTTTTATTTTTATAAAAATTTATAGTATTTATTAGTCCTGCAGTAAAGCTTGAACTACTCCCCAAACCAGATCTTGCAGGAAGATCAGAGTCGTAAGTTATATGCAATGTTTTATTAGATAATCCATAATATTTTAAACAACATTTTACTACTGGATGTTTAATAGACTCTATATTTTTTGCTTCTTCATTTAAATAATATCTAATTTTAAATTTATAGTCATAAACATCATCTTTATTAGTAAAATATATATAACCATATTTATTAATGGAAGCATTTATTACTTGGCCATTATTATTATTAAACCATTTTGGCATATCTGTGCCACCACCAAAAAAAGAGACTCTAAATGGCGTTCGGCATATAATCATGGTCGTAATAAATCTAAATTTTTAAATTAATAATATTTTTTAAAAAAATATGAATATAACTTATTCCATATTTTTTTTTAAGAAACAACATTCTTGGAATAAACAAAATAATTATTTTTGAAAGTCTTATGACTTTATTTTGAATTTTAGAATTGATTTTTTCATGAAGTTTTTCACAATCTATAAATATTTTAAAAAGCGAAAAAATTGAAAGTATACTTTTTTTATTATACTTTAATTTTAAAACTTTCTCTCTACCCTCGATATAAGTCTCATCATGATTTCTAAAAAATAATATTTTAAAATTATCTAATTTGATTATTCTTTTAATAATACTTGAAATAAAAAGTAACTCTGTATCTGTTTCAAAATAATTGGTAAATTTACCTGTAGTATAAACCCATTTTCTAGAAATTATTTGACACAAGGGCCAATTTTCATTGGCTTGATTGTGTGAGGGAAATAATAAATAAATTAGATCTTGATTTAATTTATTTATTTCATTATTTAAAATTAAATCCCAATGACTGGTAATAATTTGCATATCATCTGCAAAGTGTATAAAAAAATCATTTTTTGAATATTTAATCATTTCTTTAAGTCTTCTGGGTTGATCTTCATAACCAGAGTATCTTTTCATTATTACCTTCCTTATTCTTATTTTTTTCTCTAAATGTTTCAAATCAAAGTTGATTGTCTCCAAATCATCATCATCCACTCCTAAAATAATTTCGATATCATCTAAATTATGAGTTTTTTTCACAATTGAATCAATGCAATTGACTAAACTTTTAATTCTTTTTCTAGTTGGAATTAAAAAAGTAAAACTGTTATTTTTTCTTTTAATTGTTTGAGATTTAATATACATAAAAAATTTATTAATATTATCTAATGCATCAAAATAGTCTTAATTTCCCTCTTATGTATAATAATATAAATAAAAAAGATATTTATAAATTAATTCAATTTTTAAAAAAAAACCCGAGACTTACAGCAGGAGAAAAATGTCTTGAATTTGAAAATGCATGGTCAAAATGGCTTGGAGTAAAATATAGTGTATTTGTAAACTCTGGATCAAGTGCAAATTTTTTAACTTTAGCTGCTTTAAAAATTTTTAGAGGAAAAGATAAAAGAAATCAAATAATCACACCAACTTTAGCATGGAATTCTGATGTAGTTTCTGTGATTTATAATAATTTTGAACCGATATTTGTCGATATTAATTTAAAAAATTTATCTATGAGTTTAGAGCAAATAAAAAAAAAAATATCAAAAAATACTTTAGCAATTTTCTTACCACATATACAGGGATTTAATGCAATTAATAATGAGTTACTAACACTAGTAAAAAAAAAAAATATTTATTTAATAGAGGATGTTTGTGAGTCACATGGTGCTAAATTTAAAAATAAAAAATGTGGTACTTTTGGATTAGCAAGTAATTTTTCCTTTTATTATGCTCACCATATGACAACAATAGAGGGTGGTATGATTTCTACTAATAATAAAAAATTCTTTGATTTATGCAAAATGATGAAAGGTCATGGTTTAGTTAGAGAAAGTACCTTTAAATCGACTAGAAATTTTTATCAGAACAAATATAAAGATTTAAATGAAGAATTTATTTTTTCAAATTATGGCTTTAATTTTAGAAATAATGAAATTGGAGCTGTATTAGGAATTAATCAGTTAAAAAGGTTAAATAAAAACATAAAACTTAGAAATCGAAATTTTAATTTTTTTTTAAAAAATTTAAACAGTAATTTATATTTTACTGACTTTAACACAAAGGGCTGTTCTAACTATGCTTTTCCGGTTATTTTGTTGAACAAGAATATATCTTATAGAAATAAGTTTGAGAATTATTTGACAAATAATAAAATAGAATTTAGACGTGGAAATGCAGGGGGTGGTAATCAGTTAAGACAGCCTTATCTAGATCATTATAAAATTCATAAATTAAGTGAATTTACCAATGTGGATTTTGTTCATTTCTTTGGATATTATATTGGTAATTATCCGGAACTAAGTATTGATAAATTAAGAAAATTAATAAATAAATTAAATAACTTTAAATAAAGAAATTAATTTTTAGTAATTATTTAATATTTTATCATTATTATTAGTGAAATATTGAGTTAATTCTTTTATACCAGTTTCAAGATCAATTTTAGCTCT
>CEUH01146578.1_pt1 | contig 11227 bp, 7 predicted proteins | sample 356461 | NCBI WGS metagenome assembly CEUH01 (sample SAMEA2623275, study PRJEB7988) | marine metagenome | isolation source: saline water (ENVO:00002010), including
AAGTCTTGAAGGATAATTTTTTTCCTGATAAAACCTTATTATTATATGCAAACAACCTACAACAAAAGTTACTTTCAGATTTAGATACGGGACTGTGTATCAGAAATGAAAAGGAGCTATTTGATGTATTAAAAGACAATCTTACTCATTTTCAGAAATTTGGAACTGTACATGATTATAGTACGCAAAAGGACATCTCTTTTTTGAGTAGAGATAGACAAAGTTTGATTTTGAAGAATAAAATATTGTCACTAAATTAGAAAGAGGATGAAAACTTTTTTATTGATATGCTTTGTTCTATGCGCTATTACTTATGTATCCACTCAATCCATTTTATCTGATCCAAATTTGAAAATTTGGTTAATTGCCGACAGTTGTGATGTTGATCAGAGTAATCTTGTTTCACTTTGGCCTGATTTAAGTGGCAATAACCATAATTTTTTCCAGAATACAAACACTAAAAAACCTCTACGTACCGTTTCTGACTATTTTGAAAATCATAAGGTATTAAAATTTGATGGAGCCAATGATCAACTGGTAAATTTACAAGTAGATGATATAAACACCGAAGACCTCACAGTCTTTATTCTATCTTCAGGATTACCGCAAGGAAATGTAAGATCTGGTTTATTTTGTGTTAATGGAATTTCCAATGGACTTACAATGGCAAGAAATATTGGAAGTAGCAAATATTTTAGAGTTTGGGTTAATTTATCTGCAGGACTCAATACAGGCAGTCAATCAGCACCGAATACTTATTCACCGCGTATTTTATCTTATAAAAGAGAGGTTGGCATCAACTCAAAAATATATTTAAACGGTATTCAAAAAGGTTCTAATTCCTCTTCTGGCTACAATAGCTCGTTTACAAATGGTGTTGCAAGAATTGGATATGCACCGAATTATCAATACTTCAAAGGATCCATTGCAGAGATTGTCATATACAACAGAGTATTAAACGAAAGCGAGCAACAGGAGGTTGAACAATATCTGATGAATAAATATGCACCTCCAATTGACTTTGGTGAGGATTTAACTATCGATTATGGTTTCTGCGATACCTCTCTTACATCACCCAATTTGTATACCAGTTATTTGTGGAATACCGGTAGTACTGATCCTTCAATTGCAGTTGACTCTCCTGGAGAATATTGGTTGGAAGTAACGGATATTTTCGATCGAGTATCAAGAGATACTATTGCCGTAACGATGCCTCTCCGAGATAGTCTAATTTTGGATGATGAGTTTTCTTGTTTTAATGAACCCTTAAGTATAAATGCATTTGTCCCACAAGGAAATTATTTTTTCGAATCTTGGTCAGATGGGAATACGAACCCAACCAGAATATTAACCGAAAATGAAATATTATTTTATTCAGTATCTGATACGAATGGATGCAACTGGAGCTCAAATAATGCCTCAATGACCGTCGACAATTCATTGGAAAATATTTCACTCGGAATAGATACCTCGTTGTGCTCCGGAAACACCATTGAATTACTACAAGACACATCGGTGATATCAAATTATATATGGAATACTGGTAATTCCAATCCGAGTCAAATCGTTGATACTTCAGGCACATACATGCTTGGAGTAACAAATGAGAATGGATGTGAAAATAGCGATACCGTTGAAGTTACTGTGATTGGAACAGCACCAACCCTCTCCTACTCTATAGAAAATGACATTTGTCAAGGTAGCCCATTAAACTTCACAGAGAGTAGCACGGTTCCTCCGGGTAATACGATTAATCAAGTCGTATGGAATTTTGGAGAAACGGATAGTGCTTTTGTTAGCTCGGGCACACATATATATATTGATTCCGGTACCTTCAACAGTTTTCTAGAAGTGTCAACTGCAGAGGGTTGTTCAAGCAAAGCAAGTTTCGATATTACGGTTCACCCCAAACCCATTGTTACATTTGAAACCAGTAATTACTGCCCGTATGATGATATTGGTTTTAGCGCAAACAATGAATACAACGTACCGATATCGATGTTTAACTGGGATTTTGACCAGAACAGTAATACAAGCACTGCAGGAAACCCCACATATAACTATGGAGAACCTGGAAACTATCATGTTGAACTTATCACCATTGACTCCAATAGTTGTATCGATACGGTGATTCAAACAGTATTTATCCAGCCTGCTCCTGTCGCAGACATAGTTATTCTTGACCCTTGTGAATTTTCACCTTTAGAAATTTCAGACAACAGTACTATCTCGGATACTTTTTCTATTGTATCATACACATGGGAATATGGAGATAACACATCAGCTGTTAATCCTATTGAGGATAAATTCTTTGAAGAATATGGAGAATATAACGTTCAACTGATTTTGACTGCTAACAATGGATGTATGGATACCGTAACTGAAAGCATTACAGTTCATCCAAATCCTATCATTAATTACCATATCGATCCTGCGTGCCAAAATACCTGGACATTATTTGAGGATATGTCGACAATACCGCAAGGAACAATTACTGCTACGAATTGGCTCTTCAATTTACAGTTTGAAGATAATGCGACAAGTACTTATTTCAATTTTCCAACAACAGGTATTCAGCTCGTTGCTTTAACTTCAACAAGCGATCAAGGATGTATAGTTGATTCCACATTTACTGTCGATGTCAACCAAGAGCTTAGTGCAAATTTCAACATCGATCCCGAAGTTTTAGTTTCAGATATACCCATAAGCTATGTGAACACAAGTATTGGGGCGGATAGCTCCTACTGGGACTTTGGAAATGATGATGGACTGAACTACAATAACTCCGTTGAAAATGAGATTACCTATTCAAGTTTACTTAATGAGACCTATGTGGATATCGTTTTAATGACCGTAAATGAATTTGGATGTCGTGATACGCTGATCAAAACATTATTGGTCAATGCCGCCTTCTATGATATAAACCTAGAAACTTTATTTGCCCAAGATATCAATGGATTTCTTACCGTAGGGGTTGAAATAGAGAATCTTGGTACCATTCCAATAGAAAACCTTAATTTAACGCTAAAAACGCCTGAAAACGGCCCTATAAAGGAAAATTGGTCAGGATCAATCTTACAAGCTGAGAACGAAATCTATATTTTCAATACACAACCTTCTGCATACATATCTGTTCAAGATGAAAATGAGCGCTTCGTTTGTGTTGAAGCACAAAACGCAAATGTATCTGCTTATCCAGACTTAAATCAAGAAAATAATACCAAGTGCAAGAATATTGAAGGTGAAGGACTGGTTTTGCTATCTATGTTTCCAAACCCAAGTAATCAAGACATTACCGTCTCTACCTTACTATCATCAAGTGCATCACTAAAAATTGAATTTTTTGACCAGACAGGTCGTCTTGCCTATAAAGAGCAAACACCTGAGCTGATTTCAGGCATCCATAGCTTCAGTATTCCTTTCTCTAAATTTGAAAAGGGAGTCTATACAGTTCGCATAAGCGACGGTAAAAGTAGTCTTGTCAACAAAATGATTCGACACTAGTCTTGAAAATTAAGCTTCCTAGGAAAGAAGTTTTCATCCTTAATCCATCCCTTTCTTGTTCATTGTAATCCTTATGATATCAAATTCACGATACTTTGATGAATAAAGATCCATGGTCTAACGGCTTGTGATTTAAACCAAAAGTAACTTTAAAATAATATTTTTTATATAAAATGTTTATTATTAGAATTTTAAATAAAATTACTTAAATTAGAATATTAAAAAAACAAGCACTTAAGCTAGTACACCCTCCTTTAAAGAGAAAGGAGAAATCAGTATTCTTTTCGGTTTAATTTGTCTCAAAACCCATCGTGTTTTCACCGCAGCATAGGGCGCCATCTTTTTTCGAATTGGGATGATGAATTCGTTTTCATTACGTTCAGCTAGACTAGAATAGATCAATTCATCAAGCATAGATGTAAATGAGAGAAGCTCAAGCTCAACAATCTGGTTGTCTTTTGGAAAAGGTTTTCGATACATTAATTCATAGAAAGTCTCGAATGTACCTGAAGATCCTAAAAGCACGGGGATATCAGTATAATCGAAAAAACCATTTGAAGAATCCTCTAAAAAGGACTCCATACGCATAACATCAGCTTCAGAAAAGGGATCATTAACTGAAAACCCCTGGTACAAGCGGGAAACACCGATGTTGAGAGAAACCTCTCGACATACACCATCTTTATTGGCTTCTATAAATTCTGTGCTACCTCCACCAATATCCATGATCATTGTAGGCTCATGAAAATCATAACAGAGCCCCACACCATTGTAAATAAGCGCTGCCTCTTTCGCCCCGGATACCACAGTTATCTCCCAAGTAAACCGTGCATATACCAACGCAATGAATTCCGATGCATTTTTCGCGTCCCGAACTGCTGATGTAGCGATAAGTATTGGATTTACTAGAGGATAATTCAAAAGAATATCTTGAAAAGTTTCAAATGCATTGAGCGCACGTTGAACGGCATCAGCTGCAAGTATCCCCTCATTGATTCCACCCATACCCAGAGAAACGGCGATTTTATGAGATTCTAATATCTCAAGTCCATATTTTGATTTCCTTGCTATTAATAAATTGAAAGTATTGGTACCAATATCAATAACCGCTTTTACTTTTTTGTCCTCCATCTATATAGCGATTTTAGGGATAGGCGTTGACCGAAAGATAAAAGACTTGATTTGAATACCTTGCCAGCAATCCAAAGTATCAAGAAACTAGATAGTAACAATATTAAAAAGCTAATCCATAACAAATAACCTTCACCGCTCGCATAACCCATCGCTAGCTTCACCATTACCGCCATTGGAGCTGTAAATGGAATATATTGACAAAGCGAAGAAAATTGAGAAGATGGATTCAGAACCATGAAATACCCTGCAAATAAAGAAAACAAAAGTAGTAACACCAGAGGAAGAATTAAAACCTGACCGTCACCTTCAGAGCCCATTGCGGCTCCGATTAAGCTAAAAAATGCACCATAAAAGACATAAGAAATCACAAAGAACAAAAAGAAAAATGGTAGCATGAATGTCAAATTGATTCGGTCGTAAAGCAAATGAATCACCTCATTATTACGAACCCGCTGAAATTCATGCTGTAGCAATTCGTTAGCGCCTTCTGAAACTTGAGCCCCGGATACGGAATGATCTAAGAAAAAATCAGAAAACAAAAGCTCCTTAAATAAATACAAGCCAAACAAAATGAGCACTAGTGAAAAAACAAGCTGAATCAAGGCGGCTACACCCACACCAATAATTTTACCTATCATGAGCTGAGTTGGAGAAACAATAGAAACCATAACTTCAACGACTCTATCGGCTTTTTCACGTGCAACACCACGCAGGATAGACATTCCATAGAATAAAGTGAATAAAATAATTATCGAACCAAAGAAATAGCCGACCCATCTGGCCTCACCTTCATTTGAATTTGTTGGATTCAATATGCTTCGAAAATCTAAATTTAAGGGCTGTTTTAGCTGTCGAAAAGCATCAACCGTTAAATCCGAAAATTCCTCAATAAGCACTTCCTCAATTCTTCGTTCGATAGTGAAGCGAATTGAATTCTGGACACGATTTGAAAAGTAGTCTCGATGAAAGATAAAAACCTTTTTGTTATTTAATACTTTCTCATTAACCTCTAGTAAAGCATCAAATTTTTGATATGGTTTCCCCTGCGCAAACTCATCTATTTCCAAGTAATCAGAAACAAATGAATACCGAACATTAGGATCCTCTTTGGAAGAAATCACACCTTGTAAAATATCTCCAGGATCTGCAATTAAAACATGAACGTTTTTCTTACCTTCATCTGCCGCTTTGACCAAAAAATAGATACAGATCATAATAAAAATCGGTCCTAGTATGAGTGACAGTACAAACGAGCGATTCATCACCCGTTGCTTGATTTCCTTCCAAGAAATGAGAAAGATAGATTTCATTCGTTGTTCATTTTTTCAAGCAAGCTGATAAAAATATCATCCATATTAGGTTGCTCCATATGAATAGCCTCAATAGAAACATGTCCTTGAAGGTTTTTAATCAAATCATCAACTGATTTTTCACCACGCTTCAAAAGCCTTGCCTCGATGATTGAATCGGAAAGCTCAAGCTGGTTGACCAGCTCAAAGTCCGTCCAAAGTGCATTCGCAAAAGCAATTCCGGTGCCCTTATAACGAACCACAAAATGATTGGAAACATTACTGTTCAATAAATCGCTCAAAGAGGATGCCGAAACGACCTCACCTTTATTTAGTAGGATAATATGTGAGCACATGTCCTGGACCCTTTGCATATTGTGGGTACTCAAGAGAATCGTTTTGCCGGCACCTCTAAATTCGAATAATAGCTTCTTAATCAAATCAATATTGATAGGATCAAAACCAGTTAAAGGTTCATCCAGGATTAAAAATTCTGGATCGTGCACGACAGCAACAGCGAATTGAACTTTTTGCGCCATTCCCTTCGATAATGATTCAACATCTTTATCTCTCCAAGCTTTCATTTCAAGCTTTTCAATCCAATAATTGGCACTTGATGCCGCATCAGTATTAGACAACCCTCGAAGCTTAGCAAAAAATGTAAGTTGCTCCTGTACTGTCAAGTCCGGGTACAAGCCTCTTTCCTCTGGAAGATAACCAATATTTTTAAGATGATTCTTTTTAAGTAGCTGTCCATTAAACTTTAAGAAACCTTCATCTGGAAAATGCATCAGGTTCATCAGTCTAATCAAAGTAGTTTTACCCGCACCATTTGGACCGAGAAGTCCTGTAATCTGTCCACTAGGAATATTCAAGGAAACATTATTTAATACGGCCTTACGTCGAAAAGACTTTGAAACATGGGAAATCTCAATCATACAAGTGTAAATCTAAAAAAAGTTAAGGAGTATACTCCTTTCAGACCCAATATTCTTTTAGGGACTTCCAGCGGTAAATTTTCCTAAAAATAATCACCAAGAGCAAAAGAAAAGAAACAGAAATAAGCAACATGCTCAACGAAAACTCAGGCGCGGAGTAATCAAGAAATAAAGCTTCTGTCTGGAAGACTTGCCAGTCATTTGAAACGATTAAAGCTGCAAAAATATTATTCGCTGCATGAAAACCGATAGAAAGCTCCAATCCATTATCGAAAATAACTAAACATCCCAAAAATATCCCAATGATGATGTAGTAAGATATCACATGAAAACCAATTACCTCCACTTCAGGGTTTCCCGCATGCATCAACCCAAAAAATAAACCTGAAAGCAAAACAGCAAAGATATTAGAGCCTAACTTTGTCTTTAATCCTTGCATAAGGTATCCTCTAAACAGCAATTCTTCCAATGTAGTCTGAAAAGGAATCATCAAAAAAGAAATAACCACTAATGGAATGAAACGGTACCACTCTAGATTCCAAACCATATCCTCTGAAAAATAAATCTGAATTCCTGTTGTGATTGATAAAATGATAAATACCAACAAGAAGCTCAACCATACCCTGTACCAGTCAAATCGACTTCTTTTTGTGAAAAGAGATAAGATCGGTCTCCGATGAATCCATTTTATGGCCGACAAAAAAACGACAAAACCGATAAAAAATGGAAATAATAACCAGAAAAATACTCGATTGCTACCCAGAGCAGATATGTATTCTGGAAGGTCAATAGTACCCGATGAGTCTGCGCTAGAGTTAAAAACATAATCTATATGCAATCCAAATCCTCCAAGTAAGTAAAAAAATATAACTAGCAATACAGTGGCTATTATCTGCGCTAGTGTTGAAGGTTTTTTTTTGCTCAGGTCGATAAACCTAGTCATGAGAACATATCCTTCATTTGTTTAAAAAAACCTTTATTCTTATCAACTGCTTTGGGTTTGAAGTTCTCAGATTTCTTCAAATTCTCAATAATATTTTTCTCTTCTTTTGATATTTTAGTCGGCGTCCATACATTGATATGAACAAATAAATCCCCTGTCCCATAACCCTGAACACTAGGCAAGCCTTTTCCTCTCAGCCGCAGCACCTTTCCACTTTGGGTTCCCGGGTCTACCTTTATCTTTACCTTGCCTGAAAGTGTAGGGATTTCAACACTTTCACCAAGAACTGCATCCATAAAGCTTACGAACGCATCGTAATGTACATTATCGCCATCTCTTTTAAGATGAGCATGTTCAACTTCTTCTATAACTACAATCAAATCACCTGGAACACCGTTAAATGGACCAGCATTACCTTTCCCTCTGACATTAAGCTGCATTCCTTCTTCCACACCAGCTGGGATTTCTATTTCGATCACTTCCTCTTTCCTAATGAGACCGTTTTGGTCTGCTTCAGAAGGCTTCTTATCAATCATCTTTCCTGCACCTTGACAGACATTACATGCAGATTGCGTCTGCATTGCACCAATAAAGGTCTGTGCCATACGGGTGATACGTCCTGTGCCATTACACGTAGAACAACTTTTAAAAGTGACATTATCTGCATTCACCAACTTATTGACTTTGATTTTTTTCTGAACACCATTAGCGATGTCCTCCAACGTCATTTTCATTTTGACCCGCAAGTTTGAACCCTTAACAACTCTTTCTCCGCCTCTACTTCTACTTCCACCAAAGCTACCTCCAAAGGCTCCACCAAAAATATCGCCAAATTGAGAGAAAATGTCATCCATATTCATCCCACCGCTCCCAAAACCTTGACCCATTCCAGCATGACCGTATTGGTCATAACGCGCTTTTTTCTCGGCATTACTCAGAACTTCGTATGCCTCTGCAGCTTCTTTAAATTTCTCCTCGGCTTTAGAGTCATCCGGATTCTTATCGGGGTGATACTTCAGGGCTAGTTTCCTGTAAGCCTTTTTAATTTCTGATTCGGATGCACCTTTGGACAATCCTAAAACCTCATAATAATCTTTCTTCTGACTCATCTATTTTTCGAATTACTGACCTACAACAACTTTCGCAAATCTTAATACTTTATCGTTAAGAAAATAACCTTTTTCAACGTCATCAATGACTTTTCCTTTCATCTTCTTATCATCAGTGGGCAAGTTTGCAATGGCTTCATGGAGCTCAGGATCAAACGCTTCTCCTTTAGAATCCATCGCTTTCAATCCTTTTGATTGCAATAATCCCTTGTATTTATTATAGATAAGAGAAAAACCCTCTTTAATTCCGGCGATATCATCCGCTTCAACATTGTTCTCTATGGCTCTTTCAAAATCGTCAATCACAGGAATAAGCTCCTTGAGCAAATCTGAATTGGCATTGGTAATCAAATCCAGTCGTTCCTTATTCGTCCTTTTTCGATAATTTTCAAATTCAGCATAGAGGCGCAAGAAACGATTGTTTAATTCATTATATTTCTCTTCAGGAGTGAGTTCTTTTTCTTCTGAAATTTCTTGATTCGTGGTTTGCGCGTCTTGATCCACTTTAGCTTCATTTTCAGCATTTTCCGCTTTTTTGCTATTTTTTTTCTTCTTAGTTGCCATGTTGCATTAATTTCTCTAATCCAATGACAAAGATACTGCCACAATTGTTTTTAAGACATGCTGTCATACTTTTTCCAAGTTTATGAGAAAAAGTGTCATATTTTAAATTGCTCTCATACCTCAATCTCATCGTATTTTCTAGCATAATGTCCCAAAAATAATTTCAGACAATTATTGAGTCACGAAAGAGCAATGGAGGATTTTGTGTAAACAAAAAGAGATCGATGGGGTATCAAAAAGTATTATTCAGAAAAAACGGAATACTCTCGCCAAAAAATATCAATAGTATCAATATTCAATTACAGGGTTTTTGATAAAAATACGAACCTATTCTTTTCTAAAACGATTTCCACTTTGATTACATCAATCGTCTGCAAAACTAGCGAAGTATAGGGTCATATTAATAGAAGAAAAGACAGTGGTGCACCAAGATTAAGATTTCTCCGAAATGGCGAACTCATCAAAAAATAAAGCTTATTCAGAATCTTTTTCCTTTGAATTTTCCTTGGGGGTCCCTTTAGGTTTCTTTTTGATGACCGCCAAACCATCCTTTGCTTTGTTTAAATCCATTGAGATTTTCTCGCCTTCCTTGAAGCTTGATTTAATAATCTCCTCAGCAAGAGGATCTTCAATATACTTTTGTATTGCTCTTTTCAATGGTCGCGCACCAAACTTCTCGTCATAGCCTTGGTCTACGATGAATTCTTTAGCTTTTTCAGTCAAAGAAATATTATAACCTAAGGACAATATTCTATCGTATAGATTGGTTAACTCAATATCAATGATACTATGAATTTCCTTTCTCCCCAATGATTTAAACATAATCATATCATCGATTCTATTCAAAAACTCTGGGGAAAATGCCTTTCGCAAAGCATTTTGAATTACCGATTTGACATTCTCCTCCTTAGATTCTTGCTGCGCCTGTGTTCCGAAACCAACACCAGTACCGAAGTCAGCAAGCTGACGCGCTCCTATGTTAGAGGTCATAATTAAAATGGTATTTTTGAAATCTATTTTACGCCCTAATCCATCGGTCATGTGTCCATCATCCAATACCTGAAGTAACAAATTAAAAACATCTGGATGCGCTTTTTCGATTTCATCAAGCAAGATTATCGCATATGGTTTTCTTCTCACCTTCTCGGTTAGCTGTCCACCCTCTTCATAACCAACGTACCCCGGCGGAGCACCAACTAACCTTGAGAGAGAAAATTTTTCCATATATTCCGACATGTCGATTCTAATCAATGCTTCTTCAGTATCAAATAGCTTTTTCGCTAATATTTTTGCCAATTGTGTTTTTCCCACTCCTGTTGGTCCAAGGAAGAAAAAAGAGCCAATGGGCTTATTTGGATCTTTAAGCCCTGCCCTATTTCTTTGAATTGCCTTCACAACTTTATTCACGGCTTCATCCTGGCCAATCACCAAACTCTTTATATCCTCGGACATGACCACTAGCTTTCCTGTTTCTGACTGTGACACCTTGGTTACCGGTATACCGCACATCATCGAGACAACTTCTGCGACATGTTCCTCCGTAACTTCGATTTTATTGTTTTTAGATTCTTCCTCCCACTTGAGTTTTGCTGCTTCTAATTTTTCCAAAAGTTTTCTTTCATCATCCCGAAGTTCAGCTGCCTTTTCATATTGCTGAGAACGAATTACATTAGCCTTTTCTTCCTTTAGTTCTTCTACTCTTGCTTCAATCGCTGTAATCTCTTTGGGAACATTAATATTGGTAAT
>CEUH01308752.1_pt1 | contig 11227 bp, 8 predicted proteins | sample 356461 | NCBI WGS metagenome assembly CEUH01 (sample SAMEA2623275, study PRJEB7988) | marine metagenome | isolation source: saline water (ENVO:00002010), including
TGCATGTGTTAGGCCTGCCGCTAGCGTTCATCCTGAGCCAGGATCAAGCTCTTCGTTGTATAAAAAGTTTGTAATTGACTGTTATTGGATGTAATTAATTCTATCTTCAATATATCAATGAACTATTTAAAAGCTTCAAAACATTTATCATTTTGTTGTAAAGCGGGCGCAAAAATAACAAAATATTTAATATGCCTAGCATATTTTAAAAAATATTTATCGAACACGCTTAATAAAATGATCTGTTAATAAAAAAGCGGATGCAAATATATATTCTTTTGAACTAATAGAGTGCAAAAAATTAAAAAAAAAATGAAATAGTAACTTTAAAATAAAATATTAAAAGATAGCATTTAAATATAATATATTTGCCCTAACAAATAAGTTAAATTATTAATCTATATTAAAATTATATTTATGAAAGCAGTAGTTAGTATTATAATGGGAAGTACATCAGATATGCCAGTAATGAAAAAAGCTGCAGAATTTCTTAACGAAATGGAAATTCCATTTGAAATCAATGCATTATCCGCTCATAGAGTTCCGGATTTAGTCGAAAAATTTGCTTCTAACGCAAGAAAAAATGGAATTAAAGTAATTATTGCAGGAGCGGGAGGAGCTGCACATTTACCTGGGGTAGTTGCTGCATTTAGCACTGTACCAGTGATTGGAGTTCCTTGTAGATCATCAATTTCAATAGACGGGTGGGATTCAATCCTTTCTATTCTACAAATGCCTCCAGGAATACCTGTAGCGACTGTTGGTTTAGATGCCGCACAAAACGCCGGAATTTTAGCAGCTCAAATTTTAGCTACAGACAATGAAGAAATTCATGATAAAATTTATAATTACAAACAAAATTTAAAACAAAAAATTGTTAAAGCTAACCAAGATCTTTTAAGTCATGATTTTAAATTTAGAATAAAATAAAGATAAATCACTACATTCTGTAGATAGAATTATTTTTAATCATCAAAGTTCAATATAATGGAGCAAGATAATTTTTATATGATTGCCAAAACGATGTATGGCTTGGAAGAAGTTTTAGCAAACGAACTTAAGATGTTAGGAGCTCAAAAAATTAAAATTTTTAATAGAGCAGTTAGCTTTAAAGGAGATACAGGTTTTTTATACAAAGTAAACTTAAATTTAAGAACAGCTCTCAGAGTATTAAAACCAATCCAACATTTTCAGGCAAATGATGAAAAAGATCTATATAGAAAGCTATGTTTGATTGACTGGACTGGTATTTTTAAACTCGATAAAACATTTTCAACAAGTGCCTCAACAAACTCAACCAGTTTTCCTCATAGTAAATACGCTTCTTTAGTTTTAAAAGACGCTATTGTTGATACCTTCAGAAAAAAATTTAAACAAAGACCAAACATAGATCCAAAAAATTCAGATATTAAATTTGATATTCATATCAATAAAAATACATGCACAGTATCACTAGACAGTTCAGGTCAATCTTTACACAAAAGAGGTTATAAAATTGAATCTGTGCCAGCGCCAATTAATGAAGTTTTAGCTGCTGGTATAATTTTATTATCAGATTGGGACAAGAAAGCTAATTTCCATGATCCAATGTGTGGTAGTGGAACAATGCTAATTGAAGCCGCATTAATTGCTTACAATATACCTGCAAATATTTTTAGAAAAAAGTTTTGCTTTCAACATTGGAACGATTATGACCAAAATTTATGGGAAAAAATCAAAGATGTTTCTCTAAACAAAGAAACAAATTATAATGGGAAAATTACTGGCTCAGATATTTGCCTAAAATCAATTTCTACTAGCAGAAAAAATATTAAAAATGCTTTATTTGAAAACAATATAAAAATATCCAAAGAAAACTTTTTTACTTCTAGAGCACCAAAAAAAACATTTATATTATTTAACCCACCTTACGGAGAAAGATTAAATATTAATATAAGTGATTTTTATGCAAAAATTGGAACAACTCTTAAGCATAATTGCGTAGATACAATAGTTTGGCTAATCTCTTCTGACTTAGACAATATAAAGTATATTGGTTTAAAACCACAGAAAAAAATCAAACTATTTAACGGTCCTCTTGAATGTAGTTTAAGAAAATTTGAAATTTATGATGGAAGTAAAAAAACAAAAAAATCTAATTAGATTTTAGCACTTCTTTTGATTGCTCCAAAGTTATTCTTTGCCCGTTATATTTTGCATATATAAAAGCATTTTCAAAACCACTATTCTGTACAAAATTTAGCTTCAAATTAGCAGCTTCAATATTATCAAATGATCCAATAAAATACTCATATGTATTAGAGTTAATTTGTGTTTTTTCTATATTTCCAATTACTTGGATTTTATTTAATTGATCAGTAGATAATAATTCTTCAGAAATTAAAATTTGAACAAAGTATTTCAATGTATTATTAGAAGAAGATGATTTTTCTACTGATTTTTTAATATTGGGCTTTTTATTTTCACTAACGTTTTGTTTATTTTTATAATTAGTTTGTTTACTTCTATAATTAGATTGATAATTCATACCAATTCTAACTCCGTTCTTATAAGTAACTATAAATGCATCATCAAAACCCCTTGCAATCATTTCTGCCTGATGATCAACTGCATCTGAATATTTTTTAAATGACCCTGACATATATCTTATCAAGCTATCTGAATCAGTAAAGGAAACAACATTTTCAATCCCCTCAAATATCTTTTTATCAAGAACAACATTAAATGCACCTATTTGAACTCGGAATTTGTTATCTTTAAAATTATTAGATGTATTAACTTGTTGATCTGAGTCAATGCTATTTTGTGTAGAATCAATTGTATCTTCTTTTGTTACAATTGCATCGTCATCAAAATCATTTGTTAATTTATTTTCATTAAAATCAGATAAATTACCATTATTATCCACTAAAATATATGTATCATCAATGCCTTGATTTTCAAGGTCTGCTTGTCTGATCATAGCCTCTTCAACTGTTCTATAATTTCCAACAGTATAAATAACATTATCATTATCTAATACAACACTTTCTAAATCATCTTGGCTTAACAACTTTTTCTTAAATGAAGGCTCGATAACTTCTCCAAACTCTGCAATCTTAATTTTAAAAATAATATCATTAACCTCTTGATTTTCTTCAATAGATTTATTAAATTCTTTATTAAATTGATTCGCTCTTTCAATAAGATAATCATTAACATTCTTATAATCATCTCTATTTATCTCATTTTCGTTATAAAAGTCAGCATACTTTCTTGATGCAATTTCTAAATCAGTATATGTATTTTCATATTCATCTTTAGCAAGTTTAACACCATCTTTATCAACAGGAGATCCTTGAGGTGTATTTTTTTCCTTATCGAGATAATTATATATTCCATCATTATCATCATCAAATGGACAGCCATTTTCATCAACTTTTATTCCTAAAGGAGTGTTAGGACATAAATCATAAATATCTACAATTAAATCATTATCCGAATCTCTAGTCTCTATGTTCTTAAAATCGACATCTTCATAGTAGCTTTGATCAATATCATCTTCTAAATTATTTCTAGTAAACAGATCATAATGAAGCATAAAATTAAGTGAATAATAACCATCGTTGTTATTATCTACACTCAAATCAACATCCCCCATGCCTACAGCAAATGACATACCAAAATCAATTTGCATTCTTTTTGTCACATCAATTCTAATTCCAGCATTTAAAGGAATAAATATCACGTTTTGCCTTTCTTTTTTTATATTATTTAAAGATGTTCTAGAAGATAAAATTTGTAATCCTGATGAAAACGTAGGATAAATTTTAGATTGATTTAGAAAATTAGTTTGGGAATAAGCAAGAATCATACTAACTCCGTCTAGATCACTTTTAAAATTATCTAATGAATTATCAGCAGAAAAATAATTTTTAGTAAATAAAAATGAAAAATCTAAATTATTTTTCAAATCAAATTTTAAACCAGCATTGTAGCCTGGAGTTCCAGAAAGTAAATTTGAATTCTCGTCTTGAATATCACCAGATAATGTATACAAACCTGTTCCCAAAGAAAATTTTGGAGTGAAAAGATTTGATTTTTCTTGAGCGGTTAAACAAGAACTTGAGATAATAAGTAAATACACAATTGTTTTTTTGAAAAACTTAATCATTTGTAAATTTTTTGATTAGTTCGGTAAAAGTACTAAAAAAAACAAAACCCTATTACTTATATCAAAAATTAGGTCTTAAGGTATACTTTTTATAAAACTTGTCTATAATCTCTACTGCTTGATTCGGCTGGTCAACAACTTCAAACAAATCAAGATCTTCCTTACTAATATTTTTTTCTTGCTCAAGCACTTTTATCTTTATCCAATCAAATAATCCTTCCCAATAAGACTTGCCAACTAAAATTATTGGAAATTTTCCAATTTTTTCTGTCTGAATTAATGTAATTGCTTCAAATAACTCATCAAGAGTCCCAACTCCTCCAGGAAGAACAATAAATCCTTGAGCATACTTTACAAACATTACTTTTCTAACGAAAAAATAATCAAAATTTAACAACTTGTCACTATCAATATACTTGTTGTGTGATTGTTCAAAAGGGAGCTCGATGTTTAACCCAACTGACTTACCGTTACCTCGAATCGCTCCTTTATTGGCAGCTTCCATAATTCCAGGCCCACCTCCTGTAATGACTCCATAACCAGCTTGAGTTAGCAGAAAACCTATCTCTTCAGCTTGTTTATAGTATATACTATTTGATGTTGTTCTAGCAGAACCAAAAACTGAAACACATGGGCCTATTTTTGATAATGATTCAAATCCCTCTACAAATTCAGACATTATTTTAAAAATTTGCCATGAATCTGATGATTTAATTGCATTCCAATTCTTTTGCTTAAATGCATTAATAATTTTTTTTTCCTTTGCCGTCAATATTTATTTTTTTAATTCATTAACTAAAAACTTAGAAGTATAACTTTTTGAAGATTTAAACAGATTTTCAGGAGTACCTTGACAAACAATTGTTCCTCCACAATCTCCTCCATCAATACCTAAATCAATAATGTAATCTGCAACTTTAATTACATCTAAGTTGTGTTCAATAACTACTACAGAATTACCTAAATTAACAATTGTATCAATCACCTTAAGAAGAACTCTTATATCCTCAAAGTGCAAACCAGTAGTTGGTTCATCAAGAATATATAGTGTTTTTCCTGTACCTCTCTTTGAAAGCTCTGCAGCTAATTTTATTCTCTGGGCTTCACCTCCGGACAATGTTGTGGCAGCCTGTCCAAGAGTCACATACCCTAGCCCTACATCTTCTAACATTTTAATTTTACGATAAATTGACGGAATATGTTTAAAAAAAATAGAACTTTCTAAAACAGTAAGGTTTAAGATGTCAAATATAGACTTCCCTTTGTATTTAACTTCAAGGGTTTCTGAATTGTATCTCCTACCATTACATTCTTCACATTTAACTTCAACGTTAGGTAAAAAATTCATTTCAATTGTCCTTATCCCTCCACCTTTACAAACTTCACATCTCCCCCCTTTTACATTAAAAGAAAAACGTCCAGGACCATAGCCTCTAATTTTAGATTCTTCAAGATTTGCAAATAAGCTTCTAATATCTGAAAAACAACCTGTATAAGTTACTGGATTTGATCTTGGGGTTCTTCCAATTGGTCTTTGATTTACTGAAATAACCTTATCAATAAATTCTAAACCAGTAATATTTTCATAATCTAAAGGCTCTTTTTCAGAATTATAAAAGTACTTACTTAAGATAGGGTGTAAAGTTTCATTAATTAGAGTAGATTTTCCACTTCCAGAGACACCAGTTACACAACAAAACAGACCAAGTGGGATACTAACATTTATATTTTTCAAGTTATTTCCTTTTGCTCCAAAAATTTTTAAAAAATTTCCATTTCCCTTCCTTCTATTTAATGGAACATTAATTTGTTTTTTTTCACTCAAATAATCAGCTGTTAAGCTATTATTTTTCATCATACTTAAATAATCACTTGAAGACACAATTTCTCCCCCAAATTTACCAGCACCTGGCCCTAAATCGATAATATAATCAGATTGTTTAATCATATCTTTATCATGTTCAACCACAATAACTGAATTACCTAGGTCCCTAATTTTTTTTAGAGATTCAATTAATTTTAAATTATCTTTTTGATGTAAACCAATACTTGGTTCATCTAAAATATAAAGTACGTTTGTGAGTTTAGTTCCAATTTGTGTCGCTAATCTTATTCTTTGAGCTTCTCCACCACTTAAACTAACTGCACTTCTATCAAGAGTTAGGTAAGATAAGCCAACATCTATTATTAGCGTTATTCTACTTTTAATTTCTTTAATTACTTGCTCAGCTATAGTATTTTGATGTTCATTCATTTTGCATGACAAAGAATTGATCCATTTATCTAATGAAATCATATCCATACTCACTACACTTTGAATTGTAGAATCGGCTATTTTATAATTTGAAGATTGAATATTCAGTCTACTACCATTACAATCTTCACATATATTATCATTCATATATTTCTCTGCCCACTTAGACATTGATTTTACCGATTGATTTTGATACTGGTCACTAATAAAATTTATAATTCCCTCAAAATTTATTTTATACTTTTTTGAAATTCCAGCAACATCTAATTTAATTGTCACCATATCATTTATTCCATATAAAATAGAATCAACTGCTTCTTTAGGAATTTGAAAATATGGTGTATCTAAAGAAAAATTAAATTTTTTAGCAATTAAACTAATTTGTTTTACAATCCAAGTTGATTTTTTAGTATCAATTATAGAAATAGCTCCTTGATTAATACTTAAATTTTTATTTGTAATAATTTTATCCTTATCAACTTTTTTTACATATCCTAATCCATTGCACGAAGAGCACGCTCCCTTTGGAGAATTAAAAGAAAATGAATTAGGCTCAGGGTTTTTATATGCAATTCCAGTATCTAAACACATTAATGAAGTACTGAAGTATCTAATCTTTTTATCTTCTGTATCAAGAACCAGCATTAAACCATCTCCGTCTTTCATTGCAATTTTTGTAGATTCAAGTATTCGCTTTTGATTTTTTTCAACGACTTTTAATCTATCAACTACCACTTCTATATCGTGAGTTTTATATCTATCTAACTTAAGCCCTTGAAATATATCGATAATTTCTCCGTCAATTCGAGCTTTTAAGTATCCTCTTGATAATAATTTTTGAAATAAATCGGAATAATGTCCTTTTCTAGATGTAACTATAGGAGATAAAATAACTATTTTTTTATTCTTTAATTCCTTATACAACAAATTTATAATTTGGTCAATTGAAAATTTCACCATTTTTTTATTTGTTTTATAAGAATAAGCATCGCCTACTCTTGAGTATAACAAACGAATATAATCGTATATCTCAGTAACAGTACCAACGGTTGAACGAGGATTTCTACTTGTTGTTTTCTGTTCAATGGCAACTACTGGACTTAATCCAGTAATTTTATCTACATCAGGCCTTTCCATATTACCTAAAAATTGTCTTGCATAAGCATTAAAAGTTTCAAGGTATCTTCTTTGCCCCTCAGCGTGTATTGTATTAAAAGCAAGAGATGATTTTCCGCTTCCACTTTTACCAGTGATAACAACTAACTTGTTTCTAGGAATTTGGAGATCAAAATTTTTTAAATTATGAACTCTTGCTCCAAAGATATTTATAGATTTCTTTTGATCTTCCATTTAAAATATCTACAAATATTATTCTACAATCAATTTACTATTTGTCGGTATTTTAACTATATATTTTTTTCTACTCTTATTTGGCAATGAATTAGTTCGCATCCAAGGATTAAAGTATTTTAATAATTTATAGTTGATATTTAAAGATTTTGCAAAATCAGATAAATTATTCACCGTAGAATCAATTTCAATACTACTAAATTTTTCAAAGGAATATAAATCTGATTTTCTAAAAACGTATCCGTATTCTCTTGGATTTTTCATGATTTCCTTTATAGCAAGTATTCTAAAAACGTATCTTGAAGTTTCAGAATTTAAATATAAAGAATAGTAATTTGAAACATTTTGTTCTTTCATTCTCTTACTTAGTCCATTTCTACCCATGTTATATGACGCTGCCGCAGCTGTCCAACTACCAAACTGTGTATAAGCTTCACTAAGATATTGGCATGCAGCTATTGTTGCCATCTCTAAGTTGTATCTTTCATCAATATTTGAATTCACTTCTAAACCGTACTCTTTAGCTGTTGGCTTCATTATCTGCCAAAATCCAGCAGCTCCTGAAGGAGAAATCACATTCTCCAGTCCACTTTCAATTATAGCTAAATATTTAAAGTCATTTGGAATATTATACTTTTCAAGTATTGGCTCTATAATTGGAAAATACTTGTTTGCTTTTTTAAAATAAAGCAAGGTATTTGATTGATAATATATATTTCTTAAAAGTTCGTTATCTAATCTTTCCCAAATTTCAGAAGATGAAGTCGGAACTATTTCTCCTGCAAAATTTATTGTATTTGGTTTACTTACAGCATAGATACTATACTTCTCTTTAAACTGAGTTTTATATAGTTTATCATCAATAGAGTCTTTCACTGAGCTTACATTGGAAGAATTTGTCATCTCAACAATTAAGAATAATACTACTAATGTAAAACCAAAATAATATATCTGTTTCTTCATATCAAAATTGTGAATTTAAGTCATTAAATTTTATGCTATTCATATCCTTAGAAGACACAATTGGATCATCAATACCCCAATCTATATTTAAGTCAACATCATTCCAAATCAATGAGCCTTCAGATTTTTTGTTATACACATTAGTACATTTATATGAAAAAATTGTTTTATCCTCTAAAGTTGCAAATCCATGAGCAAATCCTGGAGGAATCCAAAAAATGTAATTATTTTTTGAAGATAACTCAACCGAATAATATTGCCCATAAGTACTTGATTTCTTTCTTAAATCAACAGCAACATCAATAACAGAACCCTGAATTACTCTCACAAGTTTTCCCTGTGCGTAAGGAGGATTTTGAAAATGAAGTCCTCTTATTACATTTTTATGAGAAAAAGACTGATTGTCTTGAACGAAACGTAAATCAACACCATTTGACTTAAATAACTGTTCATTCCAACTTTCAAAAAAATAACCTCTTTCGTCTTTATAAATGTTAGGTTTAAATAATAAGAGACCTGAAATTGGTAATTTAACTACTTGCATTCTCTGTTTTTAAATATATTCAAAGATAAATAATAGACGTTAATTATTTGCAAAAAAAAGATTTGATTTCTTAACAAAAAATCACTTTTTTCTAAAATAAATTTGAATTGGGACTCCTTTAAAACTAAAGTTTTCTCGTAATTTATTTTCTAAATACCTTTTGTAAGACTCTTTAATATACTGAGGTAAATTTGCAAAAAAAACAAATGTCGGAACAGCTACTGGTAATTGAGTGCAGTATTTAATTCTAATATACTTTCCTTTTATAGCAGGTGGAGGATATTTTTCAATAAAGGGCAAAATTGTCTGATTTAACTTCGAAGTTTTTATCTTGTTATTTCTATTCTTATAAACTTCTATTGCAACTTCCAATCCTTTTAGCAATCTCTGCTTGTTTAGGGCTGATACAAACAAAATAGGAACATCTGTAAATGGAGATATTTTTTCTATGATTTCATCTTCAAACTTTTGAGAAGTATCTGTTTTTTTATCAATCAAATCCCACTTGTTTACCAATATTACAATTCCTTTCTTATTTCTATCAGCAATATGAAAAATTCTTTGATCTTGAGCCTCAAATCCTCTTTCTGCATCAATTACATGTATACAAACATCTGAATGTTCTATTGCCCTAACAGATCTCATGACAGAGTAAAACTCTAAGTCTTCATGGACATTTTTCTTTTTTCTTAATCCTGCAGTATCAACTAAAGTAAAGTCAAAACCAAATTTATTATAATCAGTATTTAGAGAATCTCTAGTTGTACCAGCTATATCAGTAACAATATTCTGCTGCTTTCCAAGTAATGAATTGATAATAGATGATTTTCCAACATTTGGCCTACCTATAACAGCAAATTTTGGATTGCTAGTTTCATCATCATCATTTTCGTCTTCAAAAAAACTTGTGATTTGATCAAGTAGTTCGCCAGTTCCACTGCCACTTATTGAAGAAACAGGTATATATTCACCAATTCCTAAATTGTAAAACTCAACTGCATCAGCTAACAACTTAGAATTATCAACTTTGTTTACAGCTAGAACTACTTTTTTATTTGTTTTTCTCAGTAGCTTAACTACTTCTAGATCTAAGTCTGTAATGCCTGTTTGAGCATCAACTAAAAAAAGTATTACACTAGCTTCATCTATTGCAAGTTCAACTTGCTTTCTAATCTCAGCTTCAAAAACATCATCACTTCCCTGTACATAACCACCAGTATCTATAACAGAAAAAATTTTTCCATTCCACTCAGATTTTCCATAGTGCCTATCTCGTGTAACACCACTAATTTCATCTGTTATAGCTTGTCTACTTTCAGTCAAACGATTAAAAATGGTAGATTTACCAACATTAGGTCTACCAACAATTGCTACTATGTTACTCATTTCTTGTATCCAAATTTTTTAAGTTGAACATTGTCATCTCTCCAATTTTTTTTGACCTTGACTGGAGTTTCCAAAAATACTTTTTTATCTAAAAGTAATTCAATGTCTCTTCTTGATTCACTTCCAATTCGCTTTAACCCTAACCCCTTGTGTCCAATAACTATTCCTTTCTGACTATTTCTCATTACATAAATAATAGCTCTAATTTTTACTATATCTGATTCATTTATAAACTCTTCGACATCAATTTCAACAGAATAGGGGATTTCTTTTTTATAGTGTTTTAAAATTTTTTCTCTAATTATCTCTCCAACAAAAAACCTTTCGGATTTATCTGTTAATGCATTTTTGTCAAAATAAGGAGGAGATACTGGAAGTAAAGAAACTATAGTTTCTTTGACTAACTCTAAATTAAAATTATTTAACGCAGAAATTGGAATTACTTTTGAAGATGGAAATAAATCGGACCATTTTTTAATTTCATATGCGACAAAATCTTGGTCTTTAAGATCAATTTTATTCACTAAAATAATTAATGGTATCCGAATATTTTTGATCTTTTTATATAAATTGAGAT
>CEUH01014342.1_pt1 | contig 11220 bp, 3 predicted proteins | sample 356461 | NCBI WGS metagenome assembly CEUH01 (sample SAMEA2623275, study PRJEB7988) | marine metagenome | isolation source: saline water (ENVO:00002010), including
TTTTTTCTGATCTATTCTTCTTGGCATTTTGGTCAAACAGATATGGAAAATTGGCAAATCAAGTCAAAATATATTGGTTTTGTATGGGGTATTATTTTATTAGGTTTTTTATTATTAACTCATATAGATGAATTAAATGTTGTTTTAAAGGCATTAGAAATCCAAACATTGAGTTCATTTAAAGGAATTGATGTTTTGTGCTTCAGTTTGATAATATTTGGTTATATTATTTCCATATATTATAAAAAAACAGAGTGGATTCTTCTTGTAACATTTTTACTTTTTTCGCAACATATCAATTTGATTTTTGCTTTTGGATTGTATTTTATATTTCATCACAGTAGACTTGGATGGAAGCATCTTAAAAAAAGTTTGGCTATTTCTCATCTTAAAATGTATTTACTTGCCTTGCCATTTAATATTGGTGCTATTGTTCTGTTTTTTTTGTTTTTCAATAATTTTGATTTAACTCTAGGTGAGAATATTGCTTACTTTTTTATTTTTTTATCATGTGTTAGTTTTCCACATGTAATAAGTATGGATGTTTTTTACAAGAACAGAAGTTGAGATTTTAGTACCTTATATCCACTGAAAATTTTTCTGGGTATTTAGGGGATTTACTTTTGTAAAAGTTCATAATTGTTCCAAGATCTTTTTTCATGTTCTCACTTGGATATACCACACCACCAACTCCGGCTGTTTTAGATTTATAATCTAGGTAACCTAGACATATCGGCACTTTCGCTAGCTTGGCAACATGATAAAATCCACTTTTCCACTCATTTCTAAGTGATCTTGAACCCTCAGGAGTTACTGTCATAGTAAAATTTTCATTCATTTTAAAAAAATTAGCCATAAGCTCTACAGTATTTTTTTTGTGAGAATTTTTAATTGTATCTATTGGAACTCCGCCAAGTGGTTTAATAATTAGGTTAAATGGGAATCTAAACCACTGTTTTTTAATAGTAAATTTATAAGGCACTTTTAAAATTTTGAAGGTGAGTATACAAAATAAAAAGTCCCAATTACTGGTGTGTGGCGCTGCAATAAGTACACATCGATTGAATTCTTTTGGAAGATTATAATCTATTTTCCAGCCAAAGGCAGTCATGATTAGCTTGTATAACATCTGAAATATAAATTAAGGGCTAGCCATTTCCATTAATGTCGCACAAAGTATAGCACCATAGGTTCCAAGTGCGTATCCAAGTACTGCTAAAAGTACGCCTACCGGAGCTAAACTCGGGTGGAATGCAGAGGCAACTACTGGCGCTGAAGCTGCTCCACCAACATTTGCTTTACTTCCTACTGCTAAAAAGAAAAAAGGAGCTTTAATAAGTTTTGCGACAGTGAAAAGAAGAGTCACATGAAAAGCCATCCAGATAATTCCTACTACAATTAATAGAGGCTCATCAAATGCTTTTGTGATGTCCATTTTCATTCCAATTATTGCAACTAAAAGGTAAATGAATACGCTTCCAATTTTGGATGCTCCAGCTCCTTCTAATGATCTTAATTTTGTAAAAGAAAATGCTAACCCTACTGTTGTTGATATTACTACTACCCAAAAAAAGTGACTTGTGAAAACGGTACCTGCTAATACTGGAAATATGCTATCGCAATTTGATAATGTAGCTCCTAAAAGATGAGCTAAACCAACTCCACCAAGAGCAATTGTAGCAATTTTAATTAAGTCATTAAATGTTGTTGTTCTGTTAACTCCACTGCTATAAGATTCCATTTTGGTTTTTAATTCATCAATACTACTTGAATCCGCCTTTAACCATTTGTCTATTTTTTTGTGTTTTCCTGCGCCTAACAAAATAAAAGCCATCCAAATATTTGCAACCACTATATCGACAGTAATCATGCCTCCATATTTTTCAGGGTTATACTGATAGAGTTCTAGCATTGCAGTTTGATTTGCTCCGCCTCCGATCCAGCTTCCAGCAAGAGTTGCCATTCCCCTCCATGCTGCATCAAAATCTAAACCTCCAACTGTCTCAGGCGAAAATAGAGCAGTAATCAATATTGCTATTGGACCGCCTATTATAATTCCTACTGTTGCTGTAAAAAACATGATTAGCGCCTTCGGTCCTAGCTTTACAACACCTTTAAGGTCTGTGCTCAAAGTCATTAAAATTAGGGAGGCTGGTAAAAAGTAATTTTTAGCAACTGACCATAGTCCAGATATTTTTGGTGAAATAACGCCAAACGTACTAAGTAAAGATGGTATCAAGTAGCATAAAAGTAGGGCAGGGATAATTTTATAGAAGGTTTTTAAGGACTTAAGCTGTGCTGTGCTGAATATAAGCCCTAGGCAAGAGACTAATATTCCAAGTACTACAGCATCATCAGTAATTAATATTTCTTTATTCATCGATGGAAAGTTAGAATTATTTTTGATTATAGGCTTGGTGTAATTTTTTTAATTCTTCTCTCCAATTTTCTATTTGTTTTTTTTGGTTATCAATTTTATGTTTAAAATCGTCTAACATTTTACTTCCCTTTGCATTTGCAAAGAAACTTAAATTATTTTCTAATTGGGCAGTTTCCTTAAGAGCGTTATTAATTAGTTTATTAATTCTACTTTTTTCGTTTATGTAAACTTTTTCCGGATCAGATGAATTGTTAAGAAGCGATGATTTTATTGCTTTTTTTAATTGGTGCTTTTGTTCACTAGTGAAATTATTATTGTCTATTTTATGATTAATAATTTTTTCAAAAGATTTCATTATTTGCAAAGATGATTTTTTTGGTACTTCGCCAATTTTTTGAAATTCTTCAATTAATTCATTTAAGCTATTAAAATCAGTTTGGTTTTCTTTTTCGAATTTATTTAAAAGTTCTTTTTTTGCTTTCAAATGAGCATTTTCACTTTCAATGATCTGTTTTTTATTTTTATTTTTTTCTTCAAAAAAGGCATCACAGTGAGTTCTAAACTTTTTCCACAGCTTTTGTTCGGCATATTTTCCAGCGTGACCAATTTTTTTCCAATCTTCTTGTAGATTCTTTATCAGTTTTGGGTTACTATCATTAACGATATTATCAACGTAAGCTTTGGCTTTATCTACAATTAATTGCTTTTTTTCTGCATTAGCATTCCATTTTTTCTTTTCAATATCAAAGTGGTCTTTTCTTTTATCAAAGAATATGTTTGAATAACTTCTAAATTCATTCCATATATCGTCATTTATTTTTTTAGAAACTGGGCCAACTTTTTTCCATTCTTCTTGTAAATCTCTAAACTTTTGAGCGGTTTTTTCCCAGTCTTTGAATTCGCCGTCTAAATTTTCAGTAAGCTCTTTAGATTTTTTTATTAGTAATTTTTTAGCTTCTAAATTTTCTTTAAGGTTCGTTTTTAGTTTTATGAAATGTTCATTTATTTTTTTTTGAATTTTATGAATAAGATTCCAATATTCCTTTTTTATTTCTTCCCAATGTTCCTTAAAAGTTGGTCCGATATCTTCCCATTTATTTTGGAGGATTTTTAATTCTATCTTAAGCTTTCCAATATCCTTAATTTTATCCAGTTCTTTAAGCTGATGAATAACTTGATTTTTCAGTGAAAAATTTCTCTTTAGATCATTTTCCTTTAGTTCTTTATATATATTAAAATTGTAGTTAAATGTTTCATTTAATTTACTAAACTCTTTCTGAACTTCTTGTTGGTAGTTTTGAGGAATATCTCCAATTGAGTTCCATTCATTTCTAATTTCTTTTATGCCACCCGCTAGTTCTGCTAATTTTTCTTTGTTTTTAATTAATTCACTAAACTTTTTAAGTAATTTCTTTTTTGCTATTAAATTTTCCTTCTCACTTTTTTCTTTTGCAATTTTTTTCTTTTCTTGTTTTTCAACAAACTTTTCAATAGCTTTTATTATACTGTTATTTAAGTCATCTTTTTTGGGATCAATAAGATCATCGTTTTTTATTTCGTCACTTTTATTGCATAACTGTTTGTAGGTATTGATTTCTTTTTCCAAAATTGCTTTAAAAACAACAATTTGATGTTCTGCTTCTTTAATTGCAAGCTCATTGTCAGCTCCTATAAAGCTTGTGATAATCTTAAGTAAATCTTCTTTTTTAGTTGCCATTATTAAGAATTTTCGGCAAAACTATAAAAATTCAAAATTTTAAACATATTAATGGTTATATTATGTCAAATAAATTATTAACACATATTAAAATTAAACACATTATTTTTAATATCACGTTTATGAAAATTTCTATAAAATTTATTTGTATTTTTGCTTCTAGAAAATATTCGTATATTTAATGTAACTATAGCGGTTAATTAACCGTTTTATGTGGATATGTTTTGTTAAAAACAGTGTAAGGGTACTTTAATCATTGAAATCAGCTCTTTTATCAAATTTTGCTTTTGATTGATGGTTATTAACATTATCATTACTGTGTTTTAAGAATTTAAAGATTTGTTATGGAAAATAATTACTCAAATAAAGTTTTAAAAATTATAGTTAAGCCTCAGATTTTAATTAAGTATCTGATATCGCTTTTTGCTGTTTTTTCTTTCACGACTGGAAACTCCCAGTGCAATTATACTGTAGCATGTTCTGATACTTGGGGCGACGGTTGGAATGGTACTTCATCACTTTCAATTACGGTAAACGGTGTTGAAAAAGGGCCTGTTACAGGTGCACAAGTTACAGCATCTAGTTACACCAAAACTCTCACCGACGTTCCTTACGGTGCAACAATTGTAATGACATTATCAGGATCATCAGGTTCGCCTGATTACGTAAGTGAAATATCCGCTGTTTTGAAAGATCCTGATGGAAACAGTGTAGCAGGATCTACTGTTAATGATGGTAATAGAACAGAAACAATTACAGGCTGTGGTACAACATCTAGTTGGGGTTGTTCTGGGGGGCCAAGTGGTTCATGGACAAGTGGCGACGGAGTTTTCCTTTCATGTGCCGCAAACACAGCTACTAGTGGAGAGGTTTATACATTTACATTTGCCTCTGCGTCAGGTGATGTAACTGCGACTCCACCAACTGGTTTTGAGATTTCAAAATCTGATGGTTCTTACCAGTCCTCTGCATTAACACTTTCTCAATCTGATGTGCAGTCTGGTGAACAAGTATATGTTAGAATGGCTGCTCTAGCTTCGAGTCCATCAACAGATAATTTAGTTTTTTCTTCAGGTGGCCTTTCAAATGTTGTAAATGTTTCACTTTCTGGTACAATAACAAGTCCTTTGGCAACTGTCGACGCTGGTTCAGACGTACCATATTCTCTTGGAGGTAGTATTGTGTTTGATGCAACTGCTACAATAAGTGGTTCTGATGCTAGTGGCCCAATAGTCACAAATACAGAACCTTTTACAAGTTCACCATCATCTTATGCTTCAACAAGTAATACCTCCTCTGCTGGTATGTGGAATGGTTCAAGTGATGATCAAAGTTATTGGGAGCCAAGAAGTAATAGGTCAGGTCAATCAGGTAGTACAGGACCTGATGGTGGTAATGTTAATGGTACTCCAACAAGTGGTAACTACTATATTTACACCGAAGCATCGGGTCATAATAATATGACATTCATTCTAGAATCAGATGTTCTCACCTCACCTATATCTTCATTATCATTTTATCATCATGCTTATGGTTCAGATATGGGTGTTTTGAAGGTAGATTATTCCACAAATGGTGGTACTTCGTGGACAACCAAATCAACAATTGTAAATGGTTCTCAAACTCATACTAGTACAAGTGACAACTGGACACAAACTACAATCAATGATTTTTCATCTTCTACTAATAGAATTAGATTTCATTTTCTTTCTGGTCCTGGTTATAGGAGTGATTGTGGTTTAGATGATATTGTTTTGGTTACTGGAAACTCAACAATAAGTTGGTCAGGTCCTAATTCATTTACATCAAGTGAAATTGATCCAACAGTCTCGAATTCTGCTACTGCTGCAATGATTGGAAATTACACTTTAACAGTGACAGATGCTAATGGCTGTCCGGTATCCGATATTGCTAGTGTAACATCTGGCCCAAACATAGCAACAAATGCTTCATTTACTACGTTTGCTTCATGCCTTGGTTCCGACGGTACAGCTCAAAGTTTCACTGTTTCTGGTAGTGATTTGACAAACGATATTTCTGTTGCTCCCCCTAGCGGATACGAAATATCAACACAATCTGATTTTTCATCTAATGTTGCAATAGGTGCCAGTGCTCAAAGCTTAACTCTTGCTCAGAGTGGTGGTACAGTAAATTCAACAACAATATATGTTCGCCTAACTTCATCCGCTAGCAATGGGGCAAGTGGTGATATAGCTTGTTCAAGTTCCGGTGCTACTACTGTAAATGAAGCAACTGGTTCGGGTACTGTTACAACCCCTCCAAATGCAGGAACTTTGTCTGGAACTGAAGCGGTATGTTCAAATGGCTCAACTACTTTTAGTAGTAATGGAGATTCAGGCGGAGCCTGGTCAAGTGCAACTACTGGTGTTGCTACAATAGATGGTGCTTCTGGAGCTATAACTCCTGTAGCAGCAGGATCATCAGTGATAACCTATGAAGTAACAGGTACTGGAGGGTGTTCTAATGCCTCTGCAACAAGAACAGTAACAGTAACAGCGGTTCCAAATGCTGGTACTTTAAGTGGTACGGAAGCTGCTTGTTTAGGCGGAAGTGCTGTAACCTTTACATCTGATGGCGATGCAGGTACTTGGTCAAGTGGAACAGCAGGTGTTGCTACGATCAATAGTTCAACTGGAGCTATTACACCAGTGTCAGCTGGTAGTTCTGTTATGACTTACACGGTTACTGGTAGTGGTGGTTGTTCAGATGCTACTGCTACAAGAACTGCAACAGTGAATACTGCACCTTCTGTAAGCGCAGGAAGCGATGTTTCTGCAAATACTGGAGGCTCAATTGCTTTAGATGCAACAGTGTCTGGTAATCTTACTGGTTCAGATTTGTTTACTGAAGCCCAATCTGAAACAGCCAATTATGGTTCAGGTTCTTTTGGTGGGGAATCTCTTGCTGATCCAAACTGGTCAGGTTCTACTTGGAAAGGCCAATCAACTACAACCGGTTCTGGAGATACAGGGCCATCAGGCCCACAGTCAGGAGATGATTATATGTATTTTGAGGCGTCAAATAATTCAACTGGTAGTTTAACATCATCAACTACAAATAAATCTGCAATATCGATAAGTTTTTATTACCATATGTATGGATCGTCTATTACCAATCTTAAACTTGAAACTTACGACGGCTCATCATGGACTCAGAGATGGATTGTTAGTGGTCAACAGCATGGTTCGTCTGCAGCTAGTTGGACGTTAGCGACAGTGGATTTAACTAGTTACACAGTCACTCAAATAAGATTTACCGCTAATTCAAGTTCAGTTAGTGGTGATATTGCATTAGATAATATTAATGTCACATATGGAAATGCAACTTACGCATGGTCTACAGATGCTTCAAATGGAACAACTGGATGGAGTGCTACAAATACTGTTGATATTACAGTGACCGCAAGTGCTGATGGCACCCATGTTGGTGATTATACTTTAACGGTTACGGACGCAAACGGATGTCAGGCCTCTGATGTTGCAGCTGTTACTGTTACTACACCTACAATTTCAACTTCAGGTACTTTAAGTACATTTACAGCATGTTCTGGTGTTGTTAGCTCTGAACAAAGTTTTTCTGTTTCGGGTACAAATATGGCTGCTAATTTAGTTGTTACACCACCCAGTGGATACGAGGTTTCTACTTCTTCAGGCTCAGGGTTTGGGTCAAGTGTAAGTTTGAGTCCAAGCAGTGGTACTGTTTCTTCTACTACTATATATGTTAGAACTACAACTGGTGCTTCTAATGCAGATGGTGGTAATATTGCATGTACATCAACTGGTGCAACAACTGTTAATGTTGCCACAGGTTCTGCTACTATCAATAGTGCGCCTAATGTTACAGTTTCAGTTAGTGAGTCTAGTGGAAATACTAACGATGATGGTGTAGTTTGTAACGGAGCAAGTGTGACATTGTCAGGAGGAGGAGCAAGCTCTTATTCGTGGGATAATAGCATAACAAATGCTAGCGCATTTACAGCATCATCTACAACAACATATACTGTTACTGGGACAGATGGTAATGGATGCACGAATACTGCTCAACAAACTATTACAGTTAATGCTTTACCTACAACCCCAAGTGCAGGTAGTGATATTACAGCAGATCTTGGAGATGCTATTACAATGGCAGCTACATCTAATTTGAGTTCAACATCAATTACAACTGAAAAAATCACATCCACAAATAATGATGCTTTTCAGTATACTACATCGGGAACTGTATATCTTGATGACACATACTACAATCTTAGACTTGGAGATCGAGGTTCAGGTTATGGCGATTGTTGGGTTGCTCTAAGGTTTACCTCAGTCCCAGTTCCACAAGGTGCATCTATTTCATCTTCGGAACTCAATATCAGATCCTATTACTCTTCTTCTTATGACGCATTAACTGGAAACTTAAATTTAAAAATACATGCTGAAGATACTGATGATGCTCCGTCACTTTCTAGTTCTAATAGTAGTATTTCTAATAAAACTAGAACAACAGCAGCAGTGGATTGGGATATAACTAGTACTTGGAGCACAGACACATATTATCCATCTCCTGATATAAAATCAGTCATACAAGAAATTGTTAATCGTGCTGGATGGTCCTCTGGAAATGATATTACGATTATTTTAAAAGATGATGGAACATCTGCAGGAACAACTAGAAATATTAATGAGTACTCTTGGTCATCAACAAACGCAAATAAATTAGATATTTCATACACCAATGGAACAATGGCATGGACCACAGATGCAAGTGCAGGAACTGGTGGATTTGCCAATACTACAGAAGATCCTCAAATTACCGCTTCAGCAGATGCTACACATGCTGGAACTTACACGCTTACTGTTACTGATGGAAATGGGTGTACTGCTAGTGATGCAATGACAATAACTACTTCAACACCTACCATAACAACATCCGGAACATTAAGTACCTTTTCGGCTTGTGCAAGCGCCAATAGTGCTGAGCAAAGTTTTTCAGTTTCTGGTTCCGATTTGACTAACGATATCGTTGTTACACCTCCTAGTGGTTATGAAGTGTCGACAACTTCTGGTTCTAGTTTTGCAAGTAGTGTAACTTTGGCTCAAAGTGGCGGAACAGTAAATTCAACAACTATTTATGTGAGAACTACTACTGCTGCTTCTAATGGAGATGGTGGTAATATTGCTTGTACTTCTACAGGAGCAACTACGGTAAATGTTGCTACTGGTTCAGCTACTATAGTAACTGCTCCTAACGCTGGAACCGTTAGTGGTAATTCAGCACTTAATGTTGGTTCAGCAGTAACATTAACTTCAAGCGGAGATGCAGGAGGAACCTGGAGTTCCGATAATACTTCTGCCGCAACAATTAATTCTTCAACTGGTGCTGTTTCCGCAGTTGCAACTGGAAATGCAGTGATGACATATACAGTGTCTGCATCACCATGTAGTGATGCTACAGCTACGAAAACAGTCAATGTAACAAATGATTTCTTAAGCTCTGGCTCTTCTTCAAATTGGAGTAGTACTTCTGCTTGGGGTGGAGGTGTTGTGCCACTGTCCTCTTCTGACGTTACAATTAGCCATGATATGACAGTTGATGTAAGCACTAATACTCTAACTAATTTAACAGTAGATAATTCTAAAACATTAACAGTAGCTACAGGCAATACCATTACAGTCAGTGGTGCAAGCGACGTTAATGGTACTATTTCTGTAACAGGAAATTACGATGCAAATGGTGCTTTTGATGGTACTGGTGGTACAATAACGATTAATTCTGGTGGTAATGTGTATATGTCAAGTACAGTAACAAGTCTTGGAACTCTGTCTAATTCAGGAACATTACATTTTGATGGTTCTTCACCACAGACTATTCCAGGAAATTCCTCAAAAGGAACACAACCGCTAGGAAATTTTACAGTTGACGGTTCTAATAAAACTTTATCAAATTCACCTGCTGGTACTAAATATACAATGACAGGACTTACATTTGGTGGTGGTTCACCTGATTTAGATTTGAATAGCCAGGAACTAGAATTTCAAAATGGTGCAACAATTTCTGGAGCGACTAATGATAAGCATATTATTGATGGCGCAAATGTTACTGTTAAATATAATTCAAGTTCCACAAAAGCTTTTAAATTACCAATTGGTCCTGATGGAGCTCTCAGAGGTTTTGAAGTTAAGCCCTCTTTAAATACGGCAACAGTTTATACACTTGAATATAAATCTGGAACGCCAGTTGCTTTAAGTTCCTCTCATCCCGTTTTTGGAGTTCCTGTAACACACACTAATTTAACATCAATAAATAATCATTATTACTATAATATTAGCCCTGATGTAAATACAAAAACTCAAATAACTCTTGCCTACGAAGGTTTAGATGATCTTCCAGCTACATCTGATAGATACATGATCCACTGGGATGGTTCTCAGTGGGAAGAGTTAGCTGTATCTATGGGTGACGTATTTTCAACTGCTACCCCTGGTGACTCAATAATGGTTGAAACAAATGACTTTAGTTTTTTCGGACAAGGTTCAGGTGGGGGTGATGCATTACCAATAGAGTTAGTTTCTTTCGATGCATCTTGTGGAGATAACGAAGTTAATCTTGAGTTTGTTGTCGCTTCTCAACTTAATAATAATTATTATAGTATTGAAAGAAGTATCGACAATAAAAACTGGACTGTTTTAAAAGAGATTCCAGGTGTTGAAGGTGGAGCCACATCTGTTGAAATGACTTATAAGTGGACTGATACTAATCCACTAAGGGGACAGAGCTATTATCAGCTTTCCCAAACTGATTTTGATGGAACCAGTAAAACTTTTGCTCCAATAAGTATTAGTTGTAACAACTCCTTAGATAATCAGTATAGTGCATATCCTAATCCTGTTAAAGACCAACTACTGATAGATATTGAATTAGATGTGTATCAAGGAGATAATGTTAAATTAGTTCTTCTAGATATTAATGGTAAAATAGTAAAAGAAGAATCTGTTACATTCAATAGAGGATTTAATCACTTTGAGTTAGACATAAAAGATTTACCAAAAGGAGTTTATCTATTACAATTCAATGGCTCTGTAAGCCATATTAAGGAATCAAGAATCATAAAAAAATA
>CEUH01056900.1_pt1 | contig 11219 bp, 4 predicted proteins | sample 356461 | NCBI WGS metagenome assembly CEUH01 (sample SAMEA2623275, study PRJEB7988) | marine metagenome | isolation source: saline water (ENVO:00002010), including
AGTTATGCTAAAAAAGTTTGGATTAAACCTCTTAATAACAAATTATTAGTTAAGAAGAATAGAGATTTTGATTTTGATGGATTGATTACTGCTGGAAAAACACAATATTATGGAAAGGACTTTTCTTTCAAATACAACGATTTTAAACTTAACTTGGTTCATTGTGATTCCATGTTTATATGGGCAGACTATAAAGAGTCTAAGAAATTAGGTCAATTAGTTAGATCACCTTCAATTATAGAATCTCTTAGTGGTTTTATTTTGATTGATGGTGCAGAGAATAAGTCGGGTAGAGACACTTCAATGCACGCATTTCCAAAATTACATTCAAATGTTGACACTTATGTTTATTATGATGATCCATCCATTCAAAACGGAATATATTCAAGAGATAATTTCATGTTTATAATAAAACCATTTACCATGGATAGTCTTGATAAATTACCTAATGAAAGCGTCTCTTTAGTTGGTGAATTTAAATCTGGAGGTATTTTTCCTGATTTTAATGATTCTCTCTCCATTCAAAATGACTATTCATTAGGATTCATTAGAAATACACCATCTAATGGATTCAATGTTTATGGGAAAACTGCTAATTATGAAGATGAGATACGATTATCTGGAAATGGTTTAAAGGGTTCAGGAAAAATAGAGTTTTTCACTTCTACTGCACTTTCAGATGATGTTACATTTTTTCCTGATTCTGTTTCAGCAATTGCACATACATATACTAACATTAAAAGAGAATCTGAACCTGAAATACCACTTGTTAAAGGAGTTAAATGTAAAGTGGCTTATATTCCATTACAAGATTTATTACATGCCAATGCTATTGAAGATAAATTCATATTCTTCGATAATGAAGAGGCCGATTTGGATGGCGGTATTACTCTTAGTTTAGATGGGATGTTAGGAAATGGGACTATGAGATTTGGCAAAGGTGAAGTTCAGTCTTATGAATATACCTATGAAACAGATGCTATTTTAGCTGATACATCTGATTTTAGATTAGTATCATCTGAAGATAATTTAGACGCTCTTGCATTTAAAACCCAAAATCTAAATGCTAGAGTTGATTTTTCCACAAGAATAGGAGAATTTAGATCTAATTCAGGTGAAAGTTTTGTCACATTCCCCGAAAATCAATACATATGTTATATGGATAAATTTAACTGGTATATGGATACAGATGACCTTGAAATGGAAAATAGCAAGCAGGCAGTTGCTGATATAAACATTGATACTGACTTAGATTTAGCAACTTCAAATTTTTATTCTATCCACCCAGATCAAGACTCCATAAATTTTGGTTCTTCTAAAGCTAGATTTGATGTTAGAAGAAAGAAAATATTCTGTACTAATATAGAGTTCATTAAAATAGCTGATTCTAGAATAATACCTGATAGTGGTAATATTGTAATTAGAAAAAAGGCAAATATTGAGAAATTAGAAAATGCGAAGATATTAACTAATGATGTGACAAAATACTATGAAATTTACGATGCAGAAGTTGATATTTTCACAAAACATGACTATTTAGGTTCAGGAACTCTCGACTATATTGATATTAATGAAACTATACAGCCGCTATATTTTAAAGAGCTTAGGCCAGATACAACTAATCAAACGTTTGGTAGCGCTGATGTTGATGAAGATATGAACTTTAAGTTAAGTCCAAATTATGATTTTTTTGGCCAGGTAAACCTTGCTTCAACTGTTAAGAATCTTGAATTTGCTGGAAACGTAAAAATTAAGCATGCTTGTGATAATATCCCAAAACAATGGGTTGAATTTACTGCAAACATTGACCCGTTAAACATACTTATTCCTATTGAAGAAGATACTGTATCTCAAAGAAATGATCCAAATAGAATTTACTCAGGTATGAATTTTAACACAACAGATTCTATTTCCTTGTATGCATCTTTTTTATCCTCAAAATCTAAATCAGCACATTTAAATTTAATTAATTCGACAGGTTTTTTAAAATATGATGTTGATGACAAAGAGTACCAAATATCTAATTTAGATAAACTGACCGAATATAAACTTCCTGGTAAATACAGCTCTTTGAATACCGAGACTTGTAGAGTTAAATCTGATGGTGTATTTGATTTTGGTATAAATTTAGATCAAGTTTATGTAAAGCCAACAGGTGAAATTAAATTTAACCCAAAGAAATGGGAAACAGATATTAAATCATCTTCAGTAATTAATTTTCCTATAAATGAGCAAGCTCTTGAAAAAATGAGTAAGGCGATTAATGAATTCCCTGATTTGAGAGCCTTAGATGTAAGTAATTCATACTATGAAAAATCTTTAAGAGAACTTGTCGGCACAGATGAAGCCAATAAAATTGTTTCTGATATTACAATTAATGGTAAAATTAAAAAGTTTCCTGAAGTTTTAGAAGCACCTATGTTTTTTGGTGATCTCAGACTGAAATGGAATTCAAATAAAAATGCTTTTGTTTCCTATGGGGATATTGGCATTGCAAATATCAATAAAAAGCAAATAATGAGATATGTCAAAGGAAAAGTTGTTATTTCGAGAAGGTTAACAGGAAATGATATAACTATTTATCTGCAATTAGATGATAAAAATTATTACTACTTTAATTATAAAAGTGGGTTAATGCAAGTTTTCAGTTCCGATGAAGAATTTAATAATGTAATTCTTGAAACAAAAAAGGATGATTCAAAGTTTAAAGAAAAAGATGTTGCTGACTATCAATTTATGCTAGGAACAGAAAAGCAAGTAAAACCTTTTAAAGAATCATACATGAAGTAAATGCAAGAAATTTTTGAATTTCATAACGTTTTAGCTGTTTTACTAGCTTATTTAATAGGTTCATTTCCTTCGGCAATTTGGATTAGTAAATGGTTTTTTGGTGTGGATGTTAGAGACTATGGTAGTAACAACGCTGGTGCAACAAATACTTTTCGTGTAATCGGAAAGTTTGCAGGATTTTCAGTTTTATTTTTAGATATACTCAAAGGATGGGCTTCTGTAAAAATACTGACACTTATTTTAATAACTTACCAACCAACTTCAGATGCTTACATTAATATACAGCTTGTTATAGGAATTTCTGCGGTGCTTGGTCATGTTTTTCCTATATATGAACAGTTTCAAGGGGGTAAGGGAGTAGCAACTTTGATGGGAATAATTTTAGCGATTAATTTTTCTGCTGCTATTGGTTGTGTTATAATTTTTCTTCTTATTTTCATATTTACTAGTTATGTTTCACTTGGGGCCATGATAGCTGCTTTTTTCTTCCCAGTAATTACAATATTTGTTGTAAAGGCCGAGTCTCCAGCACTCATCTATTTTTCTATATTTATTTCAATACTTGTGATAACTACTCACAAAAAAAATATTGTTAGACTGCTAGAACGTCAAGAGAACAAAATGGCAATTAAAATTAGAAGAAATAAAAATAATTAGATGAGAATCATAAAATATATATTTCTCCTTATCATAGTAATCATTAATTGCTCAACTTATGGTCAATTTAATTCTGAAAAAGAAAAGTTAGATTACGCTAATGATCTATTTGAAAAGAAATTATTTATAGATGCTGAACCCGAGATGCTTAATTTTTTGAGTACAAAAAATAATACTGAGTTTAATTTTAAATATGGTGTTTGTGCACTTTTTAAATATGCCGATAAATCCAAATCTTTAAAATACTTAGATAGAGCAGTTAAGGATCCTAAAGTTGATCCTAGAGCTTACTTCTACTTAGGAAAGGCCAATCATTTTAATTACATGTTTGCTGATGCTTTAAGTGCATATAAAAAGTATAAGTCTTTAGTTTCACCTAAAGATGCTAAAAGCCTGGAAGTGGATATGCATATTAAAATGTGTGAAAGTGGCCAAAGTCTGATGAAGAATTTATCTGACTTAATTGTAATGAAAAAAACCTCAACTGGAATAGATAAGTTTGCCTACAGCTATGATATTGATGAAATAGGAGGTAAAATTTTAATAACAGACCAGTTCCAGTCAAAAATTGATGAAAAACTGAACTATAAATCAATTATTTATTTCCCGCCTGTTGGTCAAGACGTTCTATTTTTTTCAAGTTATGGAAAAGACGGTAAAACAGGATTAGATATATATTTAGTAAATAGAATGTCAACTGGTGAGTGGTCAGAACCAGTTAGGCTTCCTGAAAGCATAAATACTCCTTATGATGACAGTTATCCTTACTTAAAACCAGATGGAAAAACACTTTATTTTTCTTCAAAAGGACACAACTCAATGGGTGGCTACGATATCTTTCGATGTAGCTTTGATAAGTTAGCTGGAAATTATGGCCCTGTAAATAATTTAGACTATAAAATTAACACACCTGCTGATGATATATTATACATTGTTGATGATAAAGATGAAAATGCATCCTTTTCCTCGGACAGGTCTTCAGATGGTGGTAAGATAGATGTTTATAATGTTAAGGTTAAGGTATTTCCAATTCAAAATACGCTTATTGCTGGTACTTTCTTTAATTCCTCCAATCCTGAAGATTTAAAGGCTAATATTAAGGTTTATGATGTAAAAACAGATAAATTAATTGGTGTTTATACTGTTGATGATGAAAGTAATTACACAATTTTACTTCCTAGTGCGGGTAGATACAAGTTTGTTATTGAGACCCCGCTGAGTGAAAAAATACATGCAGGTTTGGTAGAGGTAAAACCTCAAACTGAACTTAAGGCTTTAAAGCAAGAAATCGAGTTAATAAGTGATAATGGTGTTGAAAAACTTGAAATCAGGAACTTATTTGACAAGAGTCATGAAAATGAGAGTAAAATTTTAGCTGCCGCAGTCAAGGAAATGGCAAATCCAGAAGTAAATATTGACCAAATTCCTGATAGTATACTAAGCAATTTAAGTTCTTCGGAATCTGAAGATAATATGATTGAAAATTTAGATGAAACACAGTCCTCAGATAATACAAAAAACCTTGCTGACTCTGAATCCATTTCTCAAGAAGAATTAATTACATTAAATGAAGCAAATATTGAAAATGTTCAAAGCGAAATAAATGATTTAGAAAATCAAAAATTAAAGTCTAAAAGTATGGCTTACAACAAATCTGTTGAGGCCGAACAAAAAGCTAAAAAGGCAGATGAATTACTTGCTGAAGCTTTAGAAATAGACGATCCAAAATTAAAAAACGAAAAACTCAAAAATGCTGCTCTGTTAAACATTGAATCTAAAAATGCTAACGAATCCTCAAAAGAGCTAATAGAATTATCTAAATCGATTGAAAAAGATATTGATGTAAGGGAAGAAAATCTAACTACTCTCGAATCAATAAGTAAAACTCTAAAAGAAAATATAAGTCAAGGAAATTCTTCTGATATCACCAATTTAGAAGATCAAATAAATGAGATTACTTCTACCGAATCCAATTTAGATAATTTAATCAATGAATCTAAAGAAAAAGAAAAAAAAGCTAATGCATACTTGTCAGAAGCACAGGCTTTAAGAGCTGACAAAGAGAGTATGCAGTATCAGCTAGACAAACAAAGAGATGATTTAAGTAGGGCTAAAAAGAAAAAAGATATAAATAATATAAACGAAAATATCTCTGTTTTAGAAACGAAAATTAATGAAAGTGAAGACCTTATTAAAGAACAATTTAAGTTATATGAAGAGACAGAACAAGAAAGAAAGAATCTATCTAATCAAATTGAGCTTGTTGAAAAGGTAGCTATGTCCGATAACCCTGAAGATGTTGCTTTTATTGAAAATATAAACATCGATGAAATTAAAGAAAAAAATCAAAGTGTAGATGTAAATTATATTGAAAAAAATAGTAATGATTTTCAAATTATTGAGGCTGAAAATAATTTAAGTCTGGAAGATGATATTCAGCTTGATAAAGCTTCTTCAAAGGATGACCAAGACATAAATAATATTTCTATTTCAGATACTCTAATCCAACCAGAAGAAAAAGAGCGATATGATGAAGTTACAGAAACACTACAAAGCTCTACAACAGATATTAGTGACTTTGAAGATGTCACTCAAACAATAATTAGTTACGATAATGAAGGAGCTCAGCAGCAGGCAGATGAGTTGGAGCAGAAAAAAGAAAATATAATCTCTATCCAGAATGAAATAAATTCTCTTGAAAAAATGCTAAGTAGTTCTACAAAACCCAAAGAAATTCAAAAAATTCAAGAAACTATTGATGTAAAGCAAAACTTACTTTCAAATAGTGAAGATCAGCTAATTAAATCTTTTGAAGAAATAAATGAAAAAGAAATTGAATACAATCAAGATAAGTTTCAGGAATCTAATGAGCAATTAAGTGAAGAAGCTAAGGCAGATGAAGATTTTTTAAGTGCTACCTACTACATGGAATCAGCATCTAATGCAATTAATAGTGCAAAAGAAATGAGAAAGGAGGCAGACTTGCCGACCACATCGCCTGATAGACGTAAAGAATTGTTAAAATACGCCTATCAAAATGAGATGGTAGCTATTGATGATCAGCAAACAGCAAATAATTTAATGGAAGATGTTGTTAAAAAATATCCAGAGGAAAAAGTTGAAAAAAACTCTGATGATATTGTTCAGAATGATCAGTTAATCAATGAAGAAAAAAGAAAAGAAGAGGAATTAATAGAAAACCTTCCAATAGATATTCCAATAGCTAAAAATGAATCTAAAGTGGAGCCTGTTATTGTAAATGGTGAAATATTTGATGTTAATTCTTCTCCTGTAGCTTACAAAGTTGTTGCCGTTCCGGAGGATATTCCAATTGTTGAGGCTGAAGAAGTTGAAATATCATCAAACATTGAAATTATTGAAAAGAACCAGAAAAATATTAAAGCTATTGAAGAATTAAATAACCAATCCGAAATTTTAGAATTACAAAAAAATGATTTGATAAATCCAAAACTAGTTGCTAAAGTAGATAAGAAGATACTTAAAATAGAAAAGAAAAAAGCCAAATCACAAGTAAAAATAGCTTCAGATATTAAAAAAGTTAATGAGTCTGAGATAAGTGTGCTTACTGAAAAAGTGGAATCATCTAAAAATAAGGCAAAAAATGTAGAAGCTAATTATAAATTCAAGCAAGCTGAAAACTACAGTGAATCAGCAACTAAATTAGCAAAACAGGCTGAAGAGCTAAGAATAGAATCTAATAGGGAAGAAGATGTTATTAAAAAAGCGGAGTTAATTGAAAAAGCAATATCTGCTGAAAATACATCAATAAATTATTTGAAAAAATCACAAAAGCTTTATGAAGATGCTATAATTGAAGACTTTTCAGATGATAAATTGACTGTAGCTAAGTCAATTCAAAATGATACTAAAACACAATCAGAAAGGTTAGATGATCTTGCATTGGCATCTGAAGATCAGGCTATAAAGTTTCAAAAACGTGCAGAAGAGATAAGAGGAAAAATAAAGTTGTTGCCTAAAAAAGAAATAGCTAATGCACTTGTTATTGCACAACAATACGATGATTTAGCATTGGAGGAAAAAAATAAGGCAGAAGATTTCAAATTAAAGGCAAAGAATTACAAAGAGATTGAAATGGCATTGGTAAAAGATATTTCTTTAGCAAAACAAATTGAAAACCAAGATATGAGCGAAGTTGTTGGTTCACAAGAATTTAAAGATTACAATAATCGCCAAAATGAATTAAATAATTTAGCAAGCGAAAGAGAGGAAATAAAAAATGAAAAAAGAGATTACGAAATTTTATCTGATCAAATGAGTGCAAAGTCAGCTTCTTTAGCACAACAAGCAAAAGCAGAGAAAAATCCCATTAAAAAAGCTGATTTAATGGCAGCATCTGAAGAGTTAAGCAAGAAAGCTAAAGAAAATAAAGAAATCGCAATGGCTATGGTTATTACCATCGACTCGCTAAAAGAAGAGATAAATAAAAAAGAATTAGATCAAGATATAATTTTAAGTGGATTAGATTCAACAACTGCTATGCAAGTAAGAGGACTTGCGGTTTCAGGTAAAGCAGATGAAGTTCTCGCAAATATAGAAAGAGACATTTCAACATATGAAGATAATATCGAAGAAGAATCAAAAAACAATATTGAAGAATTATCAACTACTGCAGAAATTGATATTCAGCCAGCTATTGAAGAAGTTTCTTCTAATGAGGAAGATGATAAAGATACGGAAATTGAAATTTCTTCTTCTGAAGAACTAGTATCAAATAATGTAATTAGATCGAAAGATTTTGTTCCACCACCTAAAATTGAAAAAGATATATTTTTAGTTACTCAGGACGCAGTTTACTCAGAAAAAAATCCAATTCCCCTAAATCCTAAGCCTCCCAGAGGTTTAGTATTTAAAGTGCAGGTAGGTGCATTTAGAAATCCAATTCCTCAGAACTTATTCAAAGGTTTCGCTCCTATAAGTGCCGAAAAAGTAAGAGATGATATTACAAGGTATAGAGTAGGTTACTTTACTTCATTTGATATTGCAAATCAATCAAAAAATAAAGTTAGAGAATTAGGCTACAGAGACGCGTTTGTTGTTGCTCTATTAAATGGCGATAGAATTACAATTTCTGAGGCCAGAAATATGCAATCTAGTTATAATGTAACTGAAGAAATAGCTAAAGAAGAAAATACAAGTACTCAAAATACTACGAATGATAATAATATTGAAGAAAATAAATCGGTTGAAACAACAAGTATTGATGTTACTCAAAATGAAATTGAGATTAATGTAGAAACTGTTGCTACAAGCAATGAAAATGAATTTGCTCAAGCTGAAGATGCAAGCAATATAGATGGTTTATTTTATTCGGTTCAGGTAGGTGCTTTTTCAAGGCAATTGCCAGAAAACAATGAATTAAATGTTACGCCCCTAATAGTTAGCAAAGTAAATAATCTCTTTAAGTATTCTACTGGGCAGTATAACGATCTTGAGAGTGCAGCAAGAAGAAAATCAGCATTATTGGAGTCAGGTATTTTAGATGCATTTATCATCGCTTTTAGTAACGGCAGAATAATTTCTTTAGACCAAGCTAGTTCATCCAACCCTGATAGAGAAGTAGAGTACACAAATCCTGAAATATTTTACATTGATTTTGGTACTTATAAAGAGGATGTTCCAAAAGAAATAAGTGATATAATAATGAATTTAAGGTCACTGAATATAAAATCAAGACCTATGCTAATGGGTAAACAGTTTTATAGTAAAAAATATAATACGCTTAAGGAAGCTGAAGATGCTATTGGGCAAGCAAAAGATAAAGGCCTTAATGTCGCTAAAATTGTAAAATCACTTAAAGACGATTTTGATTTAAATAATGAATTTAGAATTGATTTAGGCACCTATTATGAGAAAATTCCAGATAAGCTAAGTGAGGCCTTTGAAAATCTGAAAGATCTAGAGCTTCAAACGATTCAGGTTGACGATGGTACTAGGTACTACACTAAAGTAAGAGATAATTATGAAGATGCTTCAACAGATTTAAATGCATGTAGACTACAAAAAATAAAAGTTGCTAAAATAGTTGTGTTTAAGGGTGGTGTAGAAACATCTTTAGATAATATTCTACAATCTTTTAAATAATTCATATAATTTAATATGTTTGTTGTGTAAATGAGTAGCGATAGTCAATATTTAGAAAACCTAATTCATCAAGAGCTTTTAGTTGATTACAACGAAATCCTTCTTTACAACGATGACTTTAATACCTTCGACCACGTAATAGAAATGTTATGTAAGTATTGCGGCCATGACTCTGTTCAAGCTGAGCAATGCGCTTGGATTGTACATAATAATGGTAAGTGTATGGTTAAAAGAGGTGAATTTAATGATTTGATACCTATATGTTCTGCACTTCAAGAAGCAGGTCTTAGTGCAAAAATTTTATAAATGAAAAAGCTCCTTCTAATTCTAGTTGGTTTCTTGCTTTTTTCCTGTAGTACTGTTCCAATTTCTCATAGAAAACAAATGCATTTAGTAAATGAGTCAAATCTTATTAATATGGCTGATCAGCACTACGCTTATTTTATGGACAGTGTCGGTTATTTACCAAATACTGACTCTAGAGCCAGAAGAATTACAGATATTGGTAACAAGGTAAGTGATGCTGCAGAAAAATTTTTAAATGAAAATGGATATGCTCATCGTTTAGATAACTTTAGTTGGTCATTTAAAACTGTCGATGATCCTACGCTAAATGCATGGTGTATGCCTGGAGGTAAAGTGTGTTTTTACACTGGTTTGGTTGAGCTTGCTGATAATGATGATCAATTAGCTGCTGTAATGGGGCATGAAATTGCTCATGCGGTAGCAAAACATGGAAACGAAAGAATGAGTCAACAGTTGGCTGTTGCAGGTATTGCTAGTTTAGCTACAATGAGTCAGTCTGAGAATAGCCAAGCTAATTCTATTTTTGATCTTGTTTTTAGAGGAACCACAACTTTAGGAATGCTAAAATTTAGCAGAGTTCATGAGACGGAATCAGATAAAATGGGGTTAGTCTTCATGAAGTTAGCGGGATATAATCCGTACGAGGCAATTTCATTTTGGGAAAAAATGGCACAGGATGGTGCAAGTATTCCTCAGATATTAAGTACTCATCCTAGTGACGAGACTCGTATTAGTGATATCAAAGATTTTATAGAAAACGATTTGGCTAAATATGTCAAATAAAGATTATTAACCTTTTAAATAAATTCATAATTTAACTTAATTTAAAATTATAAGTTTTTCATTATCAATAATTTATGTGTTATACGTTAAAGTAATTAATTACTATTATTTTGTATATAAATTTTCTCGACATTCATATTATGATCATTAGTTGGTCTTTATTGAAAGTTTTGTTAATGGTAATAACTAATATTTAAATTTAAAATTTAACTTATGTACAGTGATTTAAAAAGTAAAACACTTTTACAAGAACTAGAGTCTAATTTTAGATTTAGTTTTACTAATGATCAAAATAAGGTAGTTGAATCTATTGCCTCTTTTACAACTTCGATAAGTACAAGAAGTATTTTTTTACTAAAAGGTTATGCAGGAACTGGAAAAACCTCTCTTATTGCAGCATTAGTTAAGAGTTTACCATCTGTTGGTAAAAGATCTGTATTATTGGCTCCAACAGGTAGAGCTGCAAAAGTGATTTCAAAATACTCTAAAAGGCAGGCATCTACTATTCATCGCAAGATATACTGGATTAAGTCAAGAAAAAATGGTAATACTTACATTAA
>CEUH01085297.1_pt1 | contig 11212 bp, 10 predicted proteins | sample 356461 | NCBI WGS metagenome assembly CEUH01 (sample SAMEA2623275, study PRJEB7988) | marine metagenome | isolation source: saline water (ENVO:00002010), including
ATCTATTAAAAATTGTAGGTCATAAAAAATGATAAAAAAAAAGCGCTCTAAAAGCGCTTAAAAATACTTAGTTTAAAGAATTTAATTCTCTAGTGCTTTTACAGAAACAAATGATTTGTTGTTTTCTTTTTTTCTAAATTCTACAATACCATTTTTCAAAGCAAATAGGGTATGATCTTTACCCATTCCAACGTTATCTCCAGGATAGTGTCTGGTACCTCTTTGTCTAACTATAATGTTTCCTGCAATAGCTAATTGGCCACCAAATATTTTAACGCCTAATCGTTTAGACTCTGATTCTCTACCATTTTTGGAACTACCAACACCTTTCTTATGTGCCATAATTAATAATTTTTACAGATTAATACTTAACTTTCTTTTTTTGCTTTCGTTGTATTAGACTTTGTCGTTGTTTTTTTAGGGGCTTTTTTAATATCTTTTACTTTTTCAGTCTTTGGCTCTGACGCTACTGCTTTTTTCGGAGCAGCTTTTTTACCAATTTCTTTTACTAGAATTTCTGTAAATCTTTGTCTATGACCATTTTTAACTTTATACCCTTTTCTTCTTTTCTTTTTAAAGACAATTACTTTATCGCCTTTAAGGTGCTGCTCAATCTTTGCTTTAACTTGAACTCCCTTTACAGCTGGGGCGCCAACAGATATCTTTCCTTTATCATCAAAAAGTAAAACATTGTCAAAAGTAATGCTTGAACCTGGTTTACCCTCTAACTGATGAACATAATACCGCTGATCTTTTTCAACTTTAAATTGTTGCCCTGCTATCTCTACTATTGCATACATGCTCGAATATTTATGTTTATTTATTAAAATCGGGACGCAAATGTAATTACTTTTATTAATTTCTCCCAATTTAACGTTAATTATTCTATTTATCTGGCCCTTTAAACAAAAATAGTTTGTTACTTTAAAAACATGAAGTTTAGTAAAAGTATTCCAATCCAAGAAATTTCAGATTTACTAAATAAGAAATTTATTGGGAATCCGTATGTGAAAGCAGATGGAATAAATGAAATAAATAGGTGTGAAAAAGGTGATATAATTTTTGTGGGTAATAAAAAATATTTAAAAAAAGCTCTAAAATCTCTCGCATCAGTGATAATAACCGGTGATTCTAGCATTAAACTACCAAAAGATAAAGCCGCAATAATTAGTACAAATCCGTTTCAAGACTTTAATACTTTAATAAAGCTTGAATTGAATAATAGAAATAAGTCTGAAAAATTAATTTGTGGATCTAATACATTTATTCACCCAACCGTTGTAACTGGAAAAAATGTAAAAATTGGAGATAATTGTAAAATTGCAGCTAACGTTGTTTTTTATGACAATGTAACTATTGGAAACCAAACAATAATAAATGCAAATACTGTAATAGGTTCCCCTGCTTTTTACTATCAAAAAGAAAATAGTAAACATATTCCAATGCAAACATGTGGTGAAGTATTAATTGGAAGTAATGTTGATATTGGATCAGGGTGTACTATTGACTCTGGGGTAACTCATAAAACAATAGTTGGAAATGGAACAAAAATTGACAATCAAGTTCACATTGGTCACGACACAGTTATTGGCGAAAATTGTTTGTTTGCTGCTCAAGTAGGTATTGCAGGTTGTAATACAATTGAAGACAACGTAACACTTTGGGGACAGGTTGGTGTTCCAAGTAATATTAAAATCGGAAAGGGTGCAATATTATTAGGACAATCTGCTCCAATGAAAGATGTTTCAGCAAATCAAATTTTATTAGGATCCCCTGCCGACCTTTCGACTAAAAAATTTAGAGAAATTTCTGCACTACGTCAACTTCCAGATGTATTAAAAAAAATAAAATTTCTAAAGTGAATAAGTTAACTACCCGAATAGGAGAAAAATTAGAGCTAAATGAATTCAAGCTAAATTCACTACTAGAAATAACAAAGGCAATTAATAACAATGCTTCCATCCAAAATATTCTTAAAATTTTTGAATATATAATCAGAGAGCAATTAGGTATAAGTAAATTAATTCTTTATGCAAATAATCAAATCCATTGGGACTGCATACTCCACTTTGGAGCAAAAGGGTTAAATAAAAAAATTGATGTCAAAAATGAGCTCTCACATATATTAGAAATAACAGTTATTGAATCTTCATCAATTGAAACGATTAATTCATTTGACGTAATCATACCTATTATACATAAAAAAAATCCTATAGCTTATCTATTAATCGGCGATTTAGAAGAGGAAATTTTTAAAATAAGTCCTGATGTCAAACACATGCCATTTATACAAACCTTAGCCAGTATAATTATTGTTGCAATAGAAAATAAACGATTCTCAAAGGAAATTCTCGAACAAGAAGTGAATAAAAAAGAAATGGAACTTGCTGCAGAAATGCAGAAACTTTTATTTCCAACTAATTTACCATCAAATGAATTCCTAGACGTTGCTGCTAGGTATGAATCAAAACATCTTGTCGGAGGAGATTACTACGATTTTATTAAATTAAATAACGAAGAATATTTTTTTTGTATTGCTGACGTTTCAGGGAAAGGAGTATCTGCCGCACTTCTTATGAGTAATTTTCAAGCAAAACTAAGAGCAAGCATAAAATACAACCACAAACAAATGAGTTTAAGTGATTTAATTAATGAACTAAATGAGGATGTGAATAGTGCTGCAAAAGGAGAAAAGTTTATAACATTTTTTGCTGGACATTACCAATGTAAAACTAAAACTCTTCAATATATAAATGCTGGTCATAACTATCCTATTTTAATTGATTCACACAGTACCAGATTTTTAAATAAGGGATGTATTGGTCTAGGTATGCTTGAAAAAATACCACAAGTTGAAATTGAAAAAATCACTCTAAATGAAAACACCATTTTAATATGTTACACTGATGGACTAGTAGAATTAGAAAACTCTAATAATGTAGCTTTTGAAACTGAAAATTTAGTCAAGGTTATAAAAAATAATTTCCATTTAACAATGAAAGATCTAGATAAAGCTATTTTTGACAGGCTTAACGAATTTAAAGGAAATCAAGAGTTTCTTGACGACACTGCAGTTATGAGCTGTAAATTTTTTTACAGATAATTTAACTTAACATCTTTATTGCCTTTTTTAAAGCATCAATGAAGTAATCAATTTCTTCTTTTGTATTGTAAAATGCAAAACTTATCCTTGCTGTGCCTGAAATGTCAAAAAATTTCATTAATGGTTGAGTACAGTGGTGCCCAGTTCTAACCGCAATACCAAGCTTGTCTAAAATTGTTCCTAAATCAAAATGATGTATGCCATTAAAAGTGAAAGATATAACACTTGTTTTGTCATCTGCTGTACCTATAATTTCTAAGCCTGCTATAGAAGACATTTTTTCTGTTGCATATTTTAACAATTCATTTTCCAAATGATTGATTTTCTCCATACCTATACCCTGAATATATTTAATTGCTTCAGACATTCCAACTACTCCGGCTATATTGGGAGTTCCTGCTTCAAACATAAAGGGCGGAGCATTGTAGGTTGTTTTATCGAAATTAACTTCTTTTATCATATCACCACCGCCTATAAAAGGTGCCATATTGGAATAATTTTCTTCCCTCACATAAAGCACACCTATTCCAGTAGGACCAAAGATTTTATGTCCGCTAAAGGCTAAAAAATCACAATCCATTTCTTGTACATTTAATTTAAAGTGTGGTGCCGATTGTGCAGCGTCAACAAGAACTTTAGTATCAAACTTTTGCGCAAGTTGCATTATCTCTTTGATAGGGTTTACCGTCCCAAGGGTATTAGAAACATGGGAAATTGAAATTAATTTCGTTTGTTTTCCAATTATTTTATCCAACTGATTAAAAATAAGTTGGCCTTTTTTATCAATTGGAGCAACAATCAACTTTGCTCCCGTCTGTTCACAAATCATTTGCCAAGGAACAATATTACTGTGGTGTTCCATTGTCGTAATTAATACTTCATCTCCAGCTTTGAGATTATTAATTGCCCAACTTCTAGCTACAATATTAATTGAATCTGTAGTTCCTTTTGTAAAAACAATCTCTTTACTGCTTTTTGCACCAATAAAGTTTTTAACTATTTCTCTCCCTTCTTCATAGGCATTGGTTGCCAATTGACTTAGTTCGTGTACGCCTCTGTGAACATTCGAGTTGAAAGTAGAATAGTAATTGTTCAATGCATCAATAACGCATTGTGGCTTTTGACTAGTGGCTGCATTATCAAAATAAACTAGTCTTGAACCATTTACTTTTTGATTTAGAATAGGAAAGTCCTTCTTAAAATTCATAATACTTAATTATAACAAAAATACTGTAGATTTAAAAACCATCATTTATTGATTAACTATTTTAATTTTGGTATTTGATAGCAAATGAGTATATTTTGATTTACCACTGAAATTAGTTCAATTAAATTATCACTGTTTATATCTTCAACACATGCCATTGAAGAACCTCTAAAAGTAGTCGGATTTAGTCTATATTTATTATCTACTAGCTGAATTTCACCTAACGAATTATTTAGTATAGGTACAAAGTTATTTTTAGATCTTAAATTAATTATGCTAAAATAGTAAGGCAATGAGTATTGATATTTTTGCCCGGATTGATCAATAATTTTAAGTTCTTTTTTATTTTTTATGTAATAACGAGGTTCGTTTTTTAAATTTGAAAAAAATAAAAATGATGAATCACCTACATTTCTATCAAATAATGGTTTTTTCAAATCACTAAATTGAAACTCCGTCAAATTTCCTGACGAATCTTCAAAAATAATAGAACTGGAATCTATTGTAACAGCCTTTTTTATGTGAAAGTTGCCGTTTCTAGCAATTGGCAAATTACCTTTGACACTATATCTGTTAGAACCCTTTCTATTTAAAATTTTTACAGAACCGTCTTTTAAAAGAGAGACAATATAATCTCTACCGTTTATTGCAAAATGTTTTATTTGTCTTGTGGTATTGGATTGAAATTTTGGTATTACCCAACCATTAACATAACTAGCTTGAAGATTAAAATTATAAAATGAACCATTTTTGGAGGATAAAACAAATCTGTAATCGTTTTCTTTATCATAGTCAAATACAGCCACTGGATTTGAGGCCTTAAAATTCAATTGGATAGGAAAATTATCGATTTCATTACCTAAAATATCTAAAATATGAATGTAATTTTCAGTATTAAATACCATTTGATATTTATTATTTTTATAGGCATCAATTTGTGAAATACCTCCAATAATTGGCGATGTAAGTGTTTTTGTCCACTTTATTTTACCATTAGCACCAATAAAGTAAAATATATTTGAACTATCTACAACAACAATATCTTTTGTGCCTGTGCGATGATTTTTCAATGCATAAGGTCCCCATATTAGTGGTGGCAAGTTTACTTTCCAAAGTATATTTCTCTCAGACTTTTTCGCTTCTGTTTTATCAATAACAAGACCATGATGATACCTATTACTAAAATTATTTATAGTCCAATTAATACCTCCAATAGCATTTAAAAAAGAAGTGACAAATGAATTTTTATGTGAACTATCGAACTTGTTTTGAATTTCAAAATTGCTATTGTAAAAAAATAAAGACTGTGCCTGATCATAGTTCTTTATATCATTTAGTTGTAAAATTGATTTCTCTGAAACATTACTGGATTTACGTGCTAATAGATATTCTAATTCTTTTTTAGATCTTTTACTTGATATCAAAATGTAGTAATCTTTGGAAAAACAAAATTTATTATCCAAATCAAAACTCTTGTAATAGGTTTTAAAAAAATTTTTGTTTATCGATTGTATGTTCTCGTTTTTGAAATTATTGAATAAACTATCAATAGTAAGCATGTTTAAAAGACTAGAGTATTCGCTTGAATCTGTAGGATTTTCTAAAACTAAAACATCATGTTGCTGACTTTGAATATTATCAAAAAATTTAAACCTAATTGCTTGTACAGAAGTTGAAAGATTACTATTGGAATCGATTAAAATGTCTAATGTTCTCTTTTCTAAAAACTCAATATTATCTGGGACTAACTCATTGAATAAAAAGTAACTTGGCGGCGGAAGTTCAATATTATTTTTTTTATCAGAGACACCCACTATTTTAAGGTTACTTGGTGAATAGTCAATATCAAACTGTATCCATTCTTCATTTTTTATCTTAGAAAAAAGGTATTCATTGTAAAAATTTGGAATAGAGTCAACATATACATTTAAAAGTTGCTTTGTATCAATCAAACATGAAATTTTAGACATTCTACTGGAAAATCTCATTTTATCTTTCAAATTATTGATGTCTTTTAATTCTAATGCATAATTTTTTTTAAATCTCTCTAGCATTAAATTTGAGGATGAAATTATTAAAAAGGGATTCTTATAATCTAAATACAAATGCTTTTGATTATTTTCTAAGAACAATGTATCATTCGTAAAATTGTTGAATTTAAAATCGATGATATTTTTTGCAATTAAAAAGTGACTTTTTCCTTCAATATTATAAATAGCAATAAATGTCACACCACCGCTAAAAATACCGCCATAGCTGGAGTCATTATTTAAAACTATGCTCTCTATATGTGACTTTAAATTTTTGAATGATTGCTCTGGAATATTATCTTCCATTTTTGACCAAATCATATTAGTTGAAGTGAAATTATCCAAAGTTTTAGATAAATCATCAATAGCAATTACCAATATTGGTTGCTCGGGGAAATAATCTAAAGGGGTCTGTGAATACTGTGATTTTTGACTTATTTTGGAATAAATTGAAAATATAAAAATCAATAAAATAACTGATACAACTAAAATGACGAAAAGCCTCTTTATCATAATCCAAAAATAGAACTTTGAAAAAAATATTTGTTATTAATAAATAAAATATACAACCACATCATACTGTTAAATACCTAAATCTACATTTAGATTAAAGTTTTGATCTTCTAAACGAAAATAGAAGAGATAATATTACTAATACTTCAATTACTAACAAGGGATAATGTAAATAAAATACCTGACTTTGATTATCAGTTAAAGCGAAAAAATAATCAACAAATTCGTAGAACAAATAAGAAAACAACAAACCTGATAAGTAGCCCGATTGCTTTGCAATATCAACCGCTTTTAATAACTTATCTTGTCTTAAAATTAAAGTTTCTCCTCTTACTAAATAGGAACCAAATACAAACGTAATTTGATAGCCTAAATAAACCAGCATAGCAATTTTATAACTGTAAGAAAATATTAAAAACGAAATTACAACTCCGAGAATTATTATTTCTACTAATAGTGATATTCGATAGAAATACTTAATTGTTAAAATTTTATGATATTGAGTAGCAACTAATAACATTCCTAATGCTAAGGCAATCCCACCTACTGAGTAAACTGATGGCTCAAGTGGAGTATATATTGTAAATATACTTCCGATCGAAAGTCCCATAAAAAGAGAATTTAAAAATTTGTAAGAGACAAAGTATTTTTTTTGTAGCTCTAACTCATCAAGATTCATTTTTAATAAAATTACATTAACCTAATAGAAACAAATTAACCGATAATAAATCAAAATCGTATTAAAATAACGTATTAAATTAAAAGTTATCAAAGATATATTAACAGAGAAAAATAAAGATAGTTACAAAAAGTAATTCATAATTGAGTGTGAATAGAATAACCTTTACAGTTATCAAACATAAGACATTAAAAATGAAATTTACAGAAATTGTAATAATGTCTACAAACAAATTTTATTATGGCTTATTTCCACTTAGGATATTTTTATTCCCAGGTGAAAAAACTACTTTACACATATTTGAACCTAGATATTTACAATTAATAACAGATTGTCTTAATAACGACGAATTATTTGGAATCCCTTACCAAGGTAAAACTACTTTAAGCGAACTTGGTTCACTAGTTAATATTGTTCAAGTTTTAAAAAAATACGAAAATGGAGAAATAGATATTCTAGTAGAGTGTTCTTCAAATTTTAAAATTAATCATTTTGAAACCAAGAATGAAAATAAACTGTATCCATGTGGGACTATTGTACCTTTAAAAAACAATATTTTTAAACCATCTGATGAACTTAATCAACAAGCCTCAAACTATCTTACACAACTGCTTGAAAATTCAAAAGAATCTAAAAGTTCTGAGCTAATTTCTTTTAATAATTTGATTAATCTAGTTAACTTAACAGATGAGGAAAAAATTAAATTTCTAGGTTTGAGTGATGATAAGAAAAATGACTTTTTAATCAAGAAATTTAAGTTCATGGATATTTTATTAAGTCAAGAAAAAATGGTAGATCAAAATTTTTATCTTAATTAAAATTAAGTATCAACTAATACAACCGTTTTTGAAGTTTATTTCCTATTCATTTAAAATTTTATCACTTTTTCTTTTTTTTTACCTGCTTTCAAAGACAGACTGGGAGATATGTTTCAATTATATCAAAAAAATACACTTGATTCATCTTTTAACTGCTATTTTGATAATTTATCTTGGGTATTTTTTAAAGTGCATAAGATGGAATTATATTTTAAAATCTCTTGATTCTTATGAACGAATAACCTCACTCTTCAAAATATTTCTCATCGGAGGTTATCTTGGCATAATTACACCAGGAAAAATTGGAGATTTTGGAAGAATTTACTACTTAAAAAATAAGATTGACTGGAAAAATTTAACTGCAAGTTTATTGATTGATCGATTTAACGACTTTGTAATGCTAGTTATTTTATCAGCTTTAGGAATAATTAGACTACAGTCTTTAATAATAGATAAGCTTAAATTAGAAATTAATAACAAGCTAATTTTTGGATTAACATTTTTTGTAATTGTCTTCTTTTTTTTGGTCATGAAATTTAAACCTCAGTTCAAAGAATTTTACTTAATAATAAAAAAAAGCTTTTCAATTAAAAATAATTTATTACAAATGGTATTAACATTATTATCTATGTTAATTATATATAGTTCGTACATTATTGTTTCCAAAGATTTGGATATATCAATCTCCTCTGTGGATATTTTCTTTACATTGATAATTGTAGGAATTTTTAATTTACTACCAATAACTGTCTTAGGAATTGGCGTAAGAGAAGCTACAATTATTTATTTCTTTGGACTACATGGTATCAACTACGAAATTGCTATCACATTTTCATTAATAATTTTCGCAATCCAGATTATTACTTTTCTTCCAGGAGCATATTGGTTTTACAAAAACCCAATAAATTTTGATAAAAAATCACTTTCTTAAATGGCTGTTGTTCTGGATATCCATCCACATGGCAAAGAGCAAAGACTGAAAACCAGAAATTGTAAGAAAAATAAATATGATCAAATAATCAGTCGGAGTTTTACTATTGGGTGTTAAGAAATTTAGCAATAAGTGATAGATAAAATAGGCGTCCGCAACAAAAGTCAAAAACGCTACATTATACAAAATAAATAGAGGATGAAAATCTCTAAATAAATATTTTACCCAGAGTCTTTTCACAAATCCTTTTATAAGTAAAAATAATATTGGCAAACTAACATTTAAAACTTTTAATTTCGAACTCTCCCCTATTTCGTAAATCGGCTTTATTTTAACTTCTCTGACGGTGCAAAAAGCAATATTAAGCTTAATTAAAAGATCATTAGGCATTCCATATCTTTTATATATTTTGTAAAGTGGTATAGAATTTATTGCATGTTTTGAAATTGCGGTATAGCCAGTTTGAGTATCTGAAATATGCCAATAACCAGATGCTACTTTTGTAAGAATACTCAAAATTGAATTTCCAAAAAATCGAATCTTCGGAATTATAATCCATGCAGATGGATGTATTAATCTATTACCTTTTACATAATCAACTCCGTTTTCAATTACAGGTTTACAAATGCTTAGAAGTTCAGATGGATCCATCTGTCCATCTCCCGCCATTACAGCTGAGCAATCAATGTCGTGATCTTTACACCACTTGTAACCCGTTGAAATTGCAGCACCAACACCTGCATTATATTTGTGTTTAATTAATATAAATCTACTTTTTTCAGAATCATTATTTAAACATATTGATGGAGTAAAATAATTTTGTTCCTCTATTGCTTTTTTTCTAAGTTCTAAATTAGCTTTATTGTATGGTGTGCTTTGAACTTTATTTTTAATAATTGAACTTATTTTTAATTCTGTACTATTGTTAATTAAGAACTTATTTACCTTTTCAACTGTATTGTCACTTGAGCAATCATCAATAATTATTACTCTATCAACAAAATCTGGAATACCATTTAATACCGTTTCAATTTGACTACTTTCATTGTAAGCAGGAATTACTACAGCAACGGTTTTATTGTTTAGCATTATTGTTTATTAATTGAATTTAACGCCCAATTTAAATTGTTTTTAGCAATTTCAAAATTTGGATCTATTTCTAAAGCTCTTTTACATGCTTTCTCTGCTTTAACCCATTGTTTTTTTTGATTATAACACGCACACATATTATTGTATGCAAACTTGTTGTTATTATCAATCTGTAAAACATCTAAACAATATGCTACAGATTCATCGTATTTCTCCAAATAATATAACTTATTACTAATTTCTATTAGAATTTCAATACTATTTGGATTATTAACCAATGCATCTCTTAATTTATTGATCTCGTCATCTTTTGATTCTAACAACTTTTCTAATTTGCTTTTAAGAATAATTGAATTAACATGACTTGGGCTCTTCATAAGAGCCAAATCTGTGTAGCTTGAAGCTTTTTCGTATTGTTTTCTTTTCATCAAATATCTTGCATAATAATACTCAGGATCGGGGGCAGAGACATTAAGAGATATAGCACTTTTGAAGTATTTTTCAGCTATTTCATGTTTACCAATAGCTCCATTTAGAATAGCTAGATTTATTTTTACTGCATACCAATTAGGCGATTTTTTTTCTGAATTTTTAAAATAAAATTCTGCGTTCTTATAATCCCCTTTTGCCATTAGAGCTAATCCATAATTCATTTGTCCCCTGCCATTTTTTGGACTTTTTTCGGTTACATCTTTCCACAAAGTTTCTGAATCCTTCCAGACTTTATTTCTTTGGTATGTGCCAAATGAATAACTACTTATAAATAAAATAGAAAGCAAAGCAACTGTAAATCTAGTTTTTATATTCTTTTTGTAGTAGAGCTTAAGGTATACGGCCCATGG
>CEUH01035005.1_pt1 | contig 11196 bp, 8 predicted proteins | sample 356461 | NCBI WGS metagenome assembly CEUH01 (sample SAMEA2623275, study PRJEB7988) | marine metagenome | isolation source: saline water (ENVO:00002010), including
CTAAAAAAATTTTATTTCATATACAAGAATTTTTTAATGTTTATAATATGAACCCAAAAACACGGAAAAAATTAAAATCTATTAGCAATTTTACAAGAAAACAAAAACACAAATAATTATACTATCATCTGTATATGATATACTGAATTTTTATATGTTAATGATTTTATCGCATGAAAATACCATTTGTGAAATAAAAATATAAATGATATTGTTACTAATAATAATATTAATATACCATTCGCTGTTGGTGGTTCATTTGATATAAATAGATAAATAATTAATATTATTATTAATAATAATAATGATAAATTATATAATGGAGGCATATATATATATTAAGTATATTTTTAATATATATTACTAAATTTATACATTTAAAACAGCAGAGTTTGTCATTAATAATAATTGTTCTTCTGTGGATAACATTTGAAAAATAATAACATCATCAAATTTTATTTGATTTATATGATGATATCCTTTACATAATATGTGTGTACCATTATCTAGAAATTTTACATCTAATACAAGCCCTCCATTATTAAATTTTTTAGTATTTTTATTTATATATTTAATATTTTTTCCTTTAAATATCTGGTTAATTTCATCAACATATCTATAATTTGTAAGTTTTTCTATTATTTTTTCACAATTTGGTATGTCATTCTCTTGAATAACGTTAAAAATTTCAGTTAATATACTATTTGTTGTACAATTTTCAAGATAATGATCATCTGGTGTCTCTATTATATCTAATAATTCATCAATATCTTCTTGCGTCATTTTATCGGAATCCATTTTAGCTTTCTCTATAATTTCATTAAATTCTTCTTGTGTTAATTTACTCATATATTCTTTTGCTTCATCATCAAGAGAATTTATTATTTCATTAACATCGCTCATAATTATATAAAATTATATAATTATGTTCATATTATTTTTTATTATTTTTTTTTCTACGAGTTTTTCTTGTTTTTTTAAGAGATTTTTTTGTTTTTCCACCATGTTGTGTAAAACTATTAGTTACTATTATTGAAAGATCTGTTTCTATATATTGCATTACTCTCAATAAAATAATATTAATCAATTCCCAATATTGGTTTTGAGATTCCATATCACCAGGATATAATAATGGAAGAATATTTATAAGCCAATGTGATTGTGCATTGGTATGACTAATTATAGTTTGATTAAAAATATATGTTAACATATCCTCTTTAATTACTTCTATTTCAGCAGCATTATATCCGTCTGCTATTAATCTATTTCTAATTGTAATTGATAATAGTTTTAGTTCTTGTATAAAATTATAAATATTTGCTGTATTACCTTGTGCAAATATACGGTATTCTGTCCATGTTCTATTGATACCATATGCATCATATCTAAAATCGCTTTCTGTACCGGTTGGTACATGTGTACTTAAATAAGTTAGAATATCATTTGGTGTTTTATGTTGAGCATTAATATCTGTTCTTATTGTTAATGAAACTCCATCAGTAATAATTTCTCTCATATGTACAATAATAGTATTTAAACGGTCTATATCGTCTTCATGTAAATGTGTTAATAAATCTGGTCCAGCAAGTTCTTCTATTTGCATTGGAACATCAAGTTCTGCTACTTGCATTGGACCTTGACCATCAACACCTAAATTTGGAGGCAATTGTGCTGCTTGTGCGGCTGCGATTGCTGTTTGTGGTGTATGTATCTGATTGATATCTGGTACTTTGCTCCAATCTACTAATTGTTCTAACCTATTTTTCCCAGTAATTTCTAAACATTTTGCTGTAATATCTTTTCTACAGAAAGGACAAGTAGGAATTCTTACTGCTTCATGCCTAAACCTTGGTGTTGCACCTGAACGACATATTTCTTTTGCACAACCTTGACAAATTGGGTTAGAACCACTACATCTATTATCACCACATAAATTAACAATAGGTATAGTATCTCTTTGTTGCTTTTGACATATGCCACATGTATAAGCCCCACCTATCATTTTTTTTTGTTTTTTAAGAGATTTTCTTTTACTTTTTCCACCAAGTAATATTGCGGCAGCACAAACCGCACAACCACCTTTTTTATGTTTTTTACATTTTTTATTTTTGTTTATAGTTTTGTTCATTTATATATTAACAAACGAAAAAAATAATAATTTATAATTTATCTACAATTAATAGGTTGAAGAAGACCGAATGGTAATTTATAAAAATTAATTAATGCATACTCATCTTCAATTGAAATAGTGTTATTTAAGAATTTCTTAGTAACTTTATTGTATTTTTTATTATGATTATAGACGTTTTTATAAACCCAACTAGGAGTTTTATAATTTTTATAATTTTTATAATCGGGTTTAGGGTTATTTAAGTTATATGCATAACATAAATTTATCAAAGCAAAAATAATAAGGAACATCATGATTTTACAAAAAAAAACTCATACATAATTAATCAATTTTATACATAAAGTCCAAATAAGCTTGGATTAATACTGTCATTTTTTTTAATAATAATATCAATATGTTCTTTTAGAACAGTAAATGGGAATTGAACATCAAGTTTAATATCTGTAATTTTATTTTTATTATCTGAAGAGACTAATCTAAATAAATTAAGTTTTGTATGTATAACTTCAAGACAACGTTTAAGATTACGAACACCATCTTCATTCATAGTATAACAAGTATTTGTAATTAAATGGTCAATGGCTTCATCAGAAACAATAAGGTCTTCATCTTTAAAATTAACTTGCTTTCTAATTTTAGGTAAAAGATAATCTTTTGCAATAATCATTTTTTCTTTAGTAGAATATCCCTTTGTTTCTACACGATACATTCTGTCCCTAAGAATAGGGTTAACTTTACTTTCATCATTATAAGAGAATATAAATAAACATTTACTAAGATCAAATGATAATTCAGAGAAGTATTTATCATGGAATTCAGTATTTTGTGAGATATCAGTAAGATGAGTAAGGATACCGATAATTTCTTCACCACGAGGAGTATCACTAACTTTATCTAATTCGTCAAAGTAAATAACAGGGTTCATAGATTTACATTCCATAAGGATTTGTACAATTTTACCCCAACTACTACCTTCATATGTGTAAGAATGACCTTCCAAGAAACTTCCATCACTATTTCCACCCAATGCGATAAAAGCAAATTCACGACCGAGAATTTGGCTAATGCCTTCTTTTACTAATGTAGTTTTACCTGTTCCCATAGGACCTTTAATGGCGATAGCAGAGCCAGCTGCAGAAGGATTTGATAGCCATTGACCCAACATTTGCATAATTTGTGTTTTAGCATCATTAAGGCCATGAGTACATTTATCAAGTGAATTGCGAGCATTCATCATGAAATCATTACATGCATCTACACCCTTATCAATATTAACATCTAATGCTTTATTTTTTCCAAATGGAATTTTCATAAAAGCATCAACCCAATGTTTAAGTTTATAATATTCAGGGTCACCAGGTTCCATAGTTTTAAGAACATTTAATTTTTGTAAAGCACAGGCTTTATATTGTGGAGGAATATTAGATTCCAATAAGGAAAGACGATATGGTTTATCAATGTTAATATGTTTATTAACGGCCTTCAAATCAGCCATAACTTTATTTTGTTCTTTGTGTGAAAGTTTCTTTTTAAAATAAGCCACTTCATTTTCAGGTTGATTACTGGAATTAATCAATTTATGATATTTTTTAGCATTTGATACACGGGCATCTTTTACTAATTTTTTAATACGATTATCATAATCTTTTACAGTTTTAATTAAAGTTTTATCTTTTGGATATTTTTCAAGTTTAGAATTGAAATCTTTTCTTAGTGATTGTAATTGTTTATATTCATCGATAAGTTTAACATCTTCACTATCATTATCAGCAGGTGGAGGAGTTTTATTTTTCTTCTTTTTCTTTTTATCTTTAATATTAATTGGTATTTCAATGTCTTGATATTGTTCTTTCATAAATACCTTTTCATCACTACTATCACAATCATCGGCATCATCTTCACTATTATATTCTTCATCATCTGCGTAATCGCCACCACCGATTAATAATGTAAGAACATTATTGGATTCTTCTTCGTCATCATATTCTTCAGATTCCTCTTCTTCTTCTTCTTCTTGCTTTTTCTTTCTATTTTTAATTCTTTTAGACTTTTTTCTATGTTTTCTTTGTTTTTCTTCTTCTTCATCATCAGTATCTTCTTGGTCTTCTTCATTTTTTTTTTGCATTTTTTTATTTTTCTTAGATTTCTTTCTATATTTTTCTTTAATGTACTTTGAAGGGAACATTTTCATAATAGTTTGTTGTAATTCTTCCTTAACTTCATCTCTAGTTAAGAAATCAACATCATCCTCCTCTTCATCATAATCTTCTTCATCATCCTCTTCCTCATCTTCTTCTTCGTCTTCATCATTTTCATCAGAATTATCGGTTGTTTCATAATATTCGTCATTATCCGCATCTTCAGTTTCATAATTAGAGTCAGATTCAGAATCGGAACTAAAAATTTCTTCTTCAGAAGATTCTTCGTCACGCTTAGACTTTTTAAGATTTTTACGAACAGGCATATTTAAGTTATATTATAATAATATATGTTACAGTAATATTTATATTATTTTATCAATCAATTTTACAAAAGTATTGTATTGGTACAGAAAATTGATTACATAATAGTTATAAAAAAATGATATAAATAATATTCATTATAATATATAGGAAAGATTTTAAGATTATGAAAAACGATGAATCCTCAAGAATTATTGGCGTACAATTTAGTATCTTATCTCCAGAAGAAATTAGACGGAATTCAGTAGCTGAGATTACATCACGAGAGGTATATATTAATAATAAACCTGTTATTGGTGGATTATTTGATCCACGAATGGGTGTATTAGAACCAGGTTTGATATGTCCTACAGATGGTTATACATATATAGATACACCCGGTTATTTTGGTCACATTGAATTGGCAAGACCAGTATTTGCTATACAACATATAAAAGAAATAGTAAAAATATGCAAATGTGTATGTTTTAAGTGTAGTAAATTACTGATTGATAAAAAGAAACATAAACATATATTAGAATGGCATTCAAGTGATAGATGGAATTATGTATGGGGGTTAGCATCTAAAATAAAAAGATGTGGTGATAATATTGAAGATGGTTGTGGATGCAAGAACCCAGATAGAATTAAAATAGAAGGAATGGCTACAATAAATGCAGTATGGGATAATATAACGTTAGAGGAAAATACAAATGGTGGAAAAATAGAAAAAAGATTAAGTCCGGAAATTATTTTAAAAATATTCAAGCGTATATCAGATGAAGATGTTAATTTTATGGGATTTAGTCCAATATATTCTAGACCTGAATGGATGATATTTCAAGCATTGCCAGTTGCACCACCTGCTATGCGTCCATCAGTAAAACATGATGCACAACAAAGAAGCGAAGATGATTTAACACATATTTATAGCAATATTATAAAAACCAATAAAGATTTAGCTGACAAGATAACAAATAATGCTAATCCAAATGTAATAGAAGGTTTAACAAGTGTATTACAATATTTCATAGCCATGATAGTAAATAATAAAGTAAAAGGTGCAAATCCAATGGCACAAAGGTCTGGAAGACCATTGCAATGTATAATGGATAGACTTAATAGTAAAAATGGAAGAATAAGAGGTAATTTAATGGGGAAAAGAGTAGATTTTAGTGCTCGTTCGGTAATTACTGGTGATCCAAATTTATCAATTAAGCAATTAGGTGTTCCATTAAAAATTGCAATGAATATAACAAAACCAGTTAAGGTAAATAAAAGAAATATAGATTTCTTAACAAAATTAGTACAAACTGGGCCGGAAGAATACCCAGGTGCTAAAATTTTAGAAAGGAAGAATGGTGAACAAATTTCATTGAGATATAGAGATAGACAGTCTATGAGATTAGAAATTGGAGATGTAGTGCATCGTCATATGATGGATGGTGATGCGGTATTATTTAATAGGCAACCAAGTCTTCATAGAATGTCAATGATGTGTCATATAGTAAAGGTTATGATGGTAGGAGATACATTTAGAATGAATGTAGCAGATACAAAACCATATAATGCTGATTTTGATGGAGATGAAATGAATATGCATATGCCACAAAATATTATGGCAGAAACCGAATTAAAACATTTGGCGGCAATTCCATATCAAATAGTAAGTCCAGCAAATAATGCACCAATTATTGGTATATTTCAAGATAATATGTTAGGTTGCTATCAATTTACAAGAGAGAATGTAAAATTTGATTTAAAAGAAGCAATGAATTTATTATTTATGTTTCCATTTGTGAATATGAATGCACTAAGAGATAAGGGAGACAAAGTAACAAGTTTTGATATATTAACACAAATTTTGCCACCAATTAGTCTAAAATATGTTCTAAGTTCATTTGATGCCGAAAAGGAAGATAAAGAAACATCAAATCATGTATTAGAAATAAGAAATGGAGAATATATTCGTGGTCAAATGTTGAAAAAAGTATTAGGAAATGCTACAACTGGTATAATTCATAGAGTATATAATGATTATGGTATTAAGGCTGCAACTGAATTTATAGATAATTTACAAAATATAATAACAGAATACATAAAAACAAGTTCATTTAGTGTAGGAATTAGTGATTTGATATCAAATAAAGTGACACATGATAAAATTATACAAGAAATAACATCACAAAAATCGCAAGTAAATGATTTAATTGATAAATTACACATGGGTTCATTTGAAAATAATACATCAGGTAGTAATTTAGATGCATTTGAACAAAGTGTTAGAAATTTATTGAATACAGCAACAGATAAATCAGGTCAAATTGGTCGTCAATCATTAGATAAACAAAACAGATTTTTAAAGATGGTTAATTCTGGTTCAAAGGGTTCATCAATTAACATATCACAGATGATTTCATGTGTAGGTCAAACAAATGTAGATGGAAAACGTATTCCATATGGTTTCAATGGTCGTACATTACCACATTTTAAGAAATATGATGATACACCAGGTGCACGTGGATTTGTAGAGAATTCATATATATCTGGTTTAACAGCCCCAGAATTATTCTTTCATGCTATGGGTGGTCGTATTGGTCTTATTGATACAGCAGTAAAAACATCACAAACCGGTTATATTCAACGAAGATTAATTAAAGGTCTAGAAGATCTTAAAGTAGAATATGATATGACAGTAAGAAACAATAAAGGAAAAATTGTTCAATTTGTATATGGTGATGATGGATTTGATTCAACAAAAATAGAAAATCAAGCATTAAAACTAACAGAATTAAGTAATGAAGAAATATATTTAAGATATGATATAGTTGGTGTAAATGAACAAAATAAAGGTCTAACCAGTATTTATTCAAGGAGTACAATTACTAGACTTAAAAAGCAAAAAATAGAAACAAAAGAGAAATGTTTGGAATATATTAATAAAATGATAAGAGCAAGAGATGATGTAGTAGAGAATGTATTTAATAACAAAGATGAGACTAGTATTAAAATGCCGGTAGCATTTCAAAATTTAATTGTTAACATACAATCTCAATTAAAATTAAATTCAAATAGTATTGTAGATATTACACCATTAGAAGCATTTAATTTAATAGAGGAATATTTTACAAAATTAGAAAGCAATGAATATATTACAGAAAATAAATTAATGAACATATTATACTTTTATATGCTTAATCCTAGAGATTTATTAGTAATAAAAAGATTTCACAAAAAGGCATTAATTACATTATTAGAAACAGTGGTATTAAGATATAAACAAGCAATAGTACATCCAGGTGAAATGGTAGGAATTATTGCTGGACAATCTATTGGTGAACCTACAACACAATTAACTTTAAATACTTTCCATTTAGCTGGTGTAGCTTCTGGTGCGAATGTTACTCGTGGTGTACCACGTATTGAAGAAATATTAAGATTAACAAAAAATCCAAAAGCACCTGGTTTAACAGTAGCATTAAAACAAATGGATCAAACAAATCAAGATAAAGCAAAAGCGATTGCTACTATGATGGAACATACAAAATTAATGGATATAGTAAAATCAGTACAAATATGTTTTGATTCCAATGATACAGAGTCAAAAATTATAGATGATAAATCATTTCTAGATGAATTTTATGAATTTGAAAAATTAACGGATGAATGTATGGAAAAGGAAGAAGATGAATTGAATGTATCACAGCAAAAATCCAAATGGATAATAAGATTAGAAATTAATCCAGAAATGCTTTTAGAAAAGAATATAACAATGGATGATATTAATTTTGCGATTTCAAATGCGTATAAAGATGATGTAAAATGCGTATATTCAGATTTAAATTCAGAAAATCTCATATTTAGATTGCGTTTAAATAGTAATTATTTACAAAAAAATAAAACAAAAAAGAATGCAACCGTAAGTCTTGATCAAACAGATGAAATTTATATGCTACGAACATTTCAAGATGTATTATTGAACAATATTGTATTAAGAGGAATTAAAAATATTAAAAAAGTACATACAAAAAAAGTTCAAGACCATCTAATTAAAAGAACTGATGGTAGTAAACAAAATGAAATAATTAGAAAAGATGACAGATTTGTTAAAGAAGATGCTTATGTACTAGAAACAGATGGTTCTAATTTATTATCAGTATTATCTTTAGATTACATTGACGCATCAAAAACAACAAGCAATGATATTAAAGAAGTATTTAACGTTCTTGGTATTGAAGCTACACGTCAAACTATATGTAATGAATTTGTAGCAGTTATGGATCATAGTGGTGTTTATATTAATTATCATCATTTAAGTCTATTATGTGATAGAATGACTAGTAATAAGAACTTAACAGCAATATTTAGGTCTGGTATTTTAAGTGATGATATTGGTCCGATTGCGAAATCAACATTTGAAGTTCATACTGAAGTATTTATGAATGCAGCTAGACATTCAGAATTTGACCATATGAGAAGTGTATCTGCAAATATAATGACTGGTCAATCAGGTTATTTTGGTACAGGTGCATTTAGTCTAGTATTAAATCAAAAAGAAATGGAAAAACAAGAAACATTAATGGAAGTTAAACGTAAACAAATAGGTGATGATGATATATTTGTAGATGATGAAGAAGATTTATGTAGTAATATTAATATTAAAAATAATATTGATCAAATTAAAAAGAATAATAATAATGATGTATGTGATGATGATGGATATGATTTTGGACTATAAATATAAAAATTACATTTATGTTAATAATAATATAAATGTATTATAAAAAATTGATTATTAAAATATTTTTTTATTACATAATAATAAAATGGAAATATGTCAAAAATTACCTCAAGAATTAAAAAATTTAATATATGCTTTTATCCCTATGGATGAAAGAATTAAAATTATATTAGGTAGCGAATTTAAAATTGAAGTAATAAATTCTTATAAATGGGGAAGAAGCACAATGGGAATATATAGTGATTATTCGGATTTAGTAAATATAATGAGAATAAAACCAAAATTACCAAAATTAAAAAAAATTGTATATCATGATGGTTATACAGAAAGGTCATCAAAACATCCTGTTATGAATTTAATAGATAGTGATTTTAATTATAGTAAAATATATAATAAAATAATACCACTTATGTTTGGTTTTGAAAGAAATTGGAATGCTGGTGCAGGTGGTAAATTAATTATAACAGAAGATGATTGGAATGCATTGCCAGAAGGAGATTATCTTAGAAGAAGACATCATAATTATAAAGGTTATTGTACTAGTGTAAAAAATAGAATAGTTATTAACTCTAATACAGCTATTGAATTAATTATAAAATATTTAAAAGTCAAATCTAATAATGAAATATGGGATTATAAATTACATAAAATGATGCTTAATAAATATATTTCATTAGTATCATCAGATATGATGAAAAAAAATATGAAAGGTTATAAAAATTATAGACGTGAGTTGGAGGAAAAAAGATTAATACGTATGGAAAAATATAATTCTGCAAGAGAAATAAAAATGATGGTGAAAGAGGAAAGACGTATGAAAAATATATTAAGAATAGAAAAAAGAAGAAGAAAAGAACAAGAACGTTTACGTAAAGTAGAATTATTAAAAGAGAAAAAAGAAATTAGATTAATGGATAAGGAAGATAAATTAATGAAAAAGTTAATAATAAAAGAAAATAGAGAGAAAAAAAAGTTAAAACTTAAATAGAAAATTAAAGATATAATAAAAATATACTTTTTTTTATTATATTTATTTACTTAACTTTTGCATGTAAATTATTATACACAAGAAAAATTAATGCTAATCCTGCTAATTGTCCAACAATTTGTGAATACATACCAGTGAGGTCAACTTTGTTATTTAAATATAACATAAGAGATACAGCTGGATTAAATGCACCACCAGATATAGGTCCAAGGAATACGATAGCAACCATTAAAGCAATACCAATTTTTAAAAAGTTAAGAGAAGCTTCTTTTTGATTAATAACAGTGATAATGGTACCAATAAAAATAAATGTACCTAACATTTCAGCAAAAAATGTTCTAACATTAGCGTTACTCATTATTATATATTATTCATTATATTTTATTTAATTTTATAATGTTCAATAAAATATGCGAAACTAATTACATTTCTGTTTGCATAATTATCAAAATTATCTACATCGATAATATTTATAGAGGATAATTTTTTAGGAGTATCAATTAAGCTAAATGATGGAGGCATATCATCAGAAATATAATTAGGAGTTCGTATAAAATAATATTTCTTACTTAATATTTCGTCTTTATTGTTTTTATTATCAAGTAATAACCAATTAATATTAGAATTCATAGTATTAAAATTAGAATTTGAAAATAAAACAACATTTAATGTTTTAAAATGATTACATACCGCAAAAATATCTAATTCTGTTAAATAATAATTGTCTGATAAAATAGTTTTTTCTAAAATGTCAATGTTAGTAACCTTATTCATTAATTGTTGTTTGCCTTGTGATTTAAGTATGTGTACAATTTGTTCAAAATATTTATCATAATTTATGTATGTACTAGCGATTGTTTCTTTTATTTCTTGATAACTCCACTTAGTATTTGTA
>CEUH01147680.1_pt1 | contig 11159 bp, 9 predicted proteins | sample 356461 | NCBI WGS metagenome assembly CEUH01 (sample SAMEA2623275, study PRJEB7988) | marine metagenome | isolation source: saline water (ENVO:00002010), including
TCCTGAGTTATCATACACCCCTGAACCTACCACCTCAAAATTAAGAGAATCTGAAATCATTTCTGGAATGAATAGATCTTGCTCAAAGAGTGGGTAAAATTCTATTCTGGAGGAGTTATTTGTATATTTTATATCATAAAGATTAATGTAAGATCTTACACCTAAATTATTTCTTGATGATGGTAAGGTATTTGAATTAAAACTCAATCTATTTTGTGTTGGATTAACAAAAAAATAAGCTTCATTATCAGGGAACCATAAATCCCACTTCCATCCTAAGCTAGGATTAGCAATCGGATAAAGGTAATTTTCAGATCCAATATCTTGCGCTCCATCAGCTTCAATAATTTTAACGGTTCTCTGGTTTAAGTTATCATTTAGATTTTCTAAATTTGATTCATCAATATGCCAAATTGCAAGACCACTTGCAGGTAAACCGTAATCATAGTTATTTGAGCATATAATTACATTCGTTTCATTATTTACTGTTAAATGAAAGTTTTCATTACATTCTGTATCATATGAGATAACTCCATCTATTAATAATAATTTGTCAAATATTGATACAGCAGAGTCAGGTAATAATATGCCATTTAAACTATCTGCATATTGAATGTCTTCAAATGATAAATTATCTATAATTTTATTATCAATATTCTCAACAAGATAGTATTCTGAATTTGAAATGTTTAATCTAAATAATGTACTATCATTTTGATTTCCAAAACCTGAATATCTCTTATTGATTGATATATGAGAGTTATTTGAAAAATCATTTATAATTGCTTGATTCCAACCAGCTTGTATTCTTGACCATGGATTAGGTGGTGCAGGGATAACTCCTCTCAAATTAAAAGAACCGACGTCCATTAATCCAAATTGTCCAATTCCAGTTTGTCCACTATTTCTATTAAACATTTCAGAAAGGCCAAATTCATAACCTAATAAGTAAGAAAAAAGACCAGTCATACCAATTTGAGCATCACATAAAAAATTTTCTGAACATCCATAAATATCTTCAATCGTTTCATAATATATAAGATTTAATCCTTCTGGAAGTAAAATCCCTTTATCAATATTATTTTGTTTCATCCATGAAGATTCTGGAACCAACCCAAGCATAGTTTCCTCAATATATCCACTTCTAATATCATAATTAGCTGGATCAAGATAACCCTCAAATGTATAGTCTTCTCCAACACCTGCGTGGAACATTACTATAAGAATATCATTAATTTGTTTGCCTGTAGAATTAATATGATCTTCAATTTCATCTTTTGCTAATTCTAGACCATCTGAATAAAGTAATGCTATACTCTGCTCTGGTTCATTATAATTTGATAATTCAGAGTATTCAGCCATTTTTCTATCTAATTGATAAACACTATCAATAACATGATATTCAAAAGAAAAAATATTATTATAGGAAGTATTTAAATAATAATTTTTTACGGCTTCTATTTGACTTTCAAAATATGAACTATTGTGAGGGGGTGGATCAATTAAAAAACCTGAACATCTTGAATCTTGACTATTAAAACAATTTACCAGTGAATCTATATTTGAATGTTTGAGAAAAGTACCATTTCCAGTAGTTCTAGGATCATCTACTATTTCATGTTCAAATTCAACCATTATCCCAATTATGTATACTGAATTACTTTGTCTTTCAATATCAGTTGAATTTAGAGTTGGTAACAGGTTTGACGAAAAAACTATACCCGAACTTATTATTGATAAAAGTATATATATAAACTTAGAGTTCAATTGGAGTTAGATCCATACTAATTGAGAAGAACATTGTATTAGCTCTCGCATGTCCTTCATCTCCAGCTGTATATCCAAAATCAAATGCGTATTGACCAAATTTAATTCCTGCCCCAAAAGTAGGATTCATTATTTTACCTTCTCGATCATGTATATATCCTGCCCTAAGAACAAAATTATCAGTATACCAATATTCAAGTCCAACATTAGCTATCAATTCTTTTAGTTCGTCAGAAAATGAGTAGTCATCTTTTGATCCTACCTCTTTTTTACCATTTTGATTATTTTTAGAGTAACCTCTATCAAATCCACCATTTTGATTAATATCAACCCATGGTTCTGCCGAAGTATGAGAAGCATCACCATTCCAATCAACAAAAGATTCACCCTCATTGTAGACTTTATCACCGGGATTTATTGCTACTATATCTTGACCATCAGTTTCGACTAATACCATAGCTCCTGGGCTTGAATTATAATAAATCCAATATTGATTATTACCTTGACTGTTACCAATTAACATATGGTTGTAATCTTCAATATCCAATGAATATCCTTCAAAAATCATATTACCTTGATCATCATAAAAAGGTTCACCAACATCCCATTGATTGTTAGAATTTAAATCTGAAAAATTTCCACCAGGCATACTTTGAATTTGAACAAAGCCACTGCCTTCATCATAAAAAGGTTCTGCGGGATTCCAAATTCCATCTGAGTTGAGATCATTAAACTCATCAGCCTGATCTAAAAAATTAAGATCCGTGAACCAATTGTATCCATTATAGTAATATCCACTTTGACTACAAATGCCTGCATTGCAACCAGATGGATTAAATAGTGGGTCATCAAGATCTTGAGTATATCCAGGAATAGTAAGATTTTGATCAACATATTCAAGGCCGTCATTAAAAGCTCTAAATCCACCATTAACTTGGTCGTATCCTCCAATCATTCTATCACCATCATAATCTCTGTTGTATTTGTAATACCAATCATCAAGCCAGCATGTTACAAGAGCTTTATACCATGGGTCAGAGTAGCCCTCTTCTTTAGTTCCTAAATCAATTATACCATCATTATCCCAATCCATTGAAGCATATTTTGCTACAAGAAGTCTATTTATGTCAAAAATTAAACCTACTTTATTATAATCATTTATAATAAACTGTTTATAAAGACCAAGTCTTAAATTCGTAGGAGCAGGATCTGCTTGTTCATTATCTATAAAATCAATTTCTTGACCAATATTAGATATAGACATCCCAAAGTTAAAGATTCCATCTTCAGGCTTTGAGAATTGTTTTAAATAGCCTAGATCAAAAGCAAAATCAGTTGAATATGGCTTACCACTTTCTGAACCAGTTGCTGTATTTGCTAGCTTTTGGTGAAAAACTTTAAAGTTTAAACCTATTGAAGAAGATGATGTTAATTTTGCTCCATAGCTTGCTGATGCAGCCCACATCATACTTTTAAATGTTTCAGTTGGATTACCAAACTCATCCATTCCTTGCTGTTCACCTAAATTTAAATAAATTAAGTGTCCACCAACAGTACCATAACCAATAGGTTGCTTGAAGGCTAAAAACTCATAATATAAATCATCCGCAAGATTAGGAAGCCAGTTAACATGCATGCCTGAGAATCCTGATCTATCTTGAAAACCTAAGCCTGCTGGATTATAGTATGAAGCATAAGAGTCGTCTACCTTAGCAACTTGAGCTTCTCCTGTACCTGCAGCTGATGCTCCTGGAGCTATTAATAAGAAAATAGCACCCGCTTCTCCCACTGCAAAAACATGTGATAATAATAATAATAATGATATAATTTTATTTTTCATCTTAACCTCTTTAAAAAAAAACCGAGCATAATAGTAATCGCCCGGTTAGTTATAAGCAATTATTAATGGATATAAATATAAAAAAACAAACTATGTAAAAATTAATATCCTATAACAATTCTACCTATATATATCTCCTTGTAAATCTATTTTATTTTTCTATCATATTCAAATACTAGTCTTAAATTGATAAGTTCCGTTATTTTTTCTTTTTTTCTTCTTTTTTAATATCTTTTTCTGCTTGACGAGTTGCTTTATAATATTTATAAAAGTATTCAGACTTATTATCTTCAAAGTCATCTACCAAATCACTAAACCCTTTAATTAGATTATTAATATTATCAGAAAGCTCAGAAGTAGATAGTAACTTGCCAATACTTCCTTTTCCATTTTCAATATTTTTAACTATCTTATTTAAACTTGCAATTGAACTATTTAAAGCGTTGCCACTCTCATTATAGCTTTTTAATACTTTTTGGCTTTCAATGGTCAACTCATTAATTCCATCAATTGTTGAAATTAGTTTATCCTCAGAAGTTAGTGTTTTTAGGTTTTTACTAGTCGCATTTAAATTTTCAAAAAATTCACTAATGTTTTTTCTATCATCATTAGATATTAAGATGTTTTTCATATCACCCTCAACAATTTCACTAACACCTTTTATGATACTGTCTAACTGAGAGCTTATTGACTCAACGTTAGAAAGGGTTTGTTTGATTTCATCTTTTTTGTTGTCATCTAAAATAGCTCGAAGGTTTCTAGAAAACGCTGCCAAATCATTTGTAATTGGCTGAATATCTGGGATAGCATCTCCCAAACCAACTTCTCTTTTGCCATCAATTACTTCACCATTGGATATACTACTTTTAGTATTTACTCCTGGTTTTATTGAAATAAACCTTGCGCCCATCAAACCATCACTTTTTACTTCAATTTGAGAATCAATTGGTATATTAAATGCAAAACTCTGATCAATTCCTACTTCAACGGCAACCCTACTACCCATTATCCTCGTTGCTCTAACTTTTCCAATCCTTTTTCCAAGCATATTAACATCATCGCCTTCATTTAAACCTTGTACATTATCAAACATTACAGTAAAAGCGACACTTGGCTGGTTTAGTGAAATATCTTGAAGATACATCAAACCAAATACAAAAATTACAAACGAAGTTGTAATTGTTAGTCCAATCCAAAACAATCTTGATAATTTCATATTATTACCTATTTATCCTTTATAAGTACTATCACCATTCAAGAACGCCACAACAGTAGGGTCATTACTATTTAAAAAAGTATCGGTAGTTCCATCAAATTGTATTTTTCCATTGTGCAACATTATTACCCTTTCTGATGCATCTCTAACTGTCTTCATCTCGTGAGTAACTACAACTGAAGTCACATTACCATTACTATGAAAATTATTTATCAACCTATTTATGCTATCTGTCATAATAGGATCAAGGCCAGTTGTAGGCTCATCATATAACATATATTCAGGATTTAAAGCTATTGCTCTTGCTATACCAACTCGTTTTTTCATTCCACCTGATAGTTCTGATGGCATTTTATCCTGAGTATTTTCCATATTGACTTCTAATAAACTATTAGAAATTCTTTCATTTATTTCAAATCTATCACAATTTGTTAACTTCTGCAAAGCTAAACCTATATTTTCTCCAACTGTCATTGAATCAAACAATGCACCAAATTGAAAGACCATACCAAATTTTGAACGTAATTTTTGAAGTTTTTTAAAAGAAATTTTATTGATATCTTGATCATCTATAGTTATGGAGCCGTTATCTGGTCGAAGTAGGCCTATAATAGTCTTTAGAAGAACGCTTTTCCCAATTCCACTTTGACCTATAATTGCAATTTTATCACCATGATTGATTGTAAATGACAAATTATCCAAAATAACTTTATCACTGAAAGATTTAGAAATATTATTAATAGATATCATAAAAGTATTGCAGCTAATAAATAGTTTAGTATTACAATAGTTATGCAGGAGACTACTACAGTTTGTGTTGTTGATTTACCAACACCTTCTGCGCCACCAGTTGTATAATAACCAAAATAACATGCAATTGACGTAATTGCTATACCAAAAGAAAATGCTTTGATAACGCCAAATATTGCATACCAAGGAACAAACCAATCTCTTAAACCATATACATAATCATAAGAGGATATACCTATTGAGGTCGTAGCAGCAAAAAATCCTCCCAGCAATCCAAATAAGTCTGCAATAACAACCATAACTGGAAACATTATTGCTCCAGATATTAATCGAGGCATAATAAGAAATGATACTGGATCAAAAGATAGTGTTTCAAGAGCATCTATTTGCTCACTAACACGCATAGTACCAATTTCTGCCGCAATACTAGCGCCTACCCTTCCAGTCATTACTAATGCTGTAATCATTGGACTCAATTCCATTAAAACTGAAACGCAAACTATTCCACCTACATAAGAGTCAGGAATGAAACCTGACTCCAACTGGTAAGCTGTTTGTACAGATGTTACCATCCCCGAGAATAAACCGGTAACTACAACAATTGGCAGAGCAGATATGCCAAGTTTCATCATATGTTCTGGTAAAAATCCTATATATAAATGCCAAGTTGTAAAGGATCTTAAAGTCTTACTCATTAAGTCAAAGTATCTACCTATATGCTCAAATAAGGATATTATATATGTAAAAGGCTGTAGGATTATATTTTTCATTTAATTAGATAAATCATCAATTTGAGATTTAAACTCGCCTAAATCTTCAAATTCTCTATATACTGAAGCAAACCTAATAAAAGCAACTTTGTCAATATTTTTAAGCTCATTCATTACAAACTCTCCTATTTGCCTCGATGATATTTCAACATTATTGAAATTATTTACCATTTCTTCAATCTTCATCATTGATTCTTGGATAACTTTTTCAGAGATAGGTCTTTTAGTGCATGAAATGCGAATACTATTTTCTAGCTTAATTCTATCATATTCTTGCCTTACCCCATTTTTCTTAATTATAATCTTTTTAGCAAAAACATATTCATAGGTTGTAAACCTAAAACTACAGGATTCACAAACTCTTCTTCTTCTTATTGTATAACCTTTTTCTGTAACTCTTGAATCGATAACTCTAGTCCTCATGCTATCACATTTAGAGCATTTCATGTTCGCATTCCTTATGTAGTGGAAAATTTGATGTCAATTCTTTCACTTCAATTGCAATTTTATCAAGCATAGCATCATCATCTATATTTCGTATGGCTTTATCAATCATTACAGAAATTAAATTCATCTCGGTCTCTTTCATGCCTCTTGTAGTAAGCGCTGGTGTTCCAATTCTTATGCCGCTAGTGACAAGTGGACTTTTTTTATCAAATGGAACCATATTTTTATTAGTCGTGATGCCAGCCCTTTCTAGTCTCCTCTCAACATATTTACCAGTTAGATTTTTATTAGTTAAATCAATTAGAACAATGTGTGTATCAGTTCCACCAGAAATTATTTTATAATCAAGCTCAATTAATTTTGATGAAATAAACTTGGCATTACTAACTACTTGTTCGCAATAGTCTTTAAATGATGAGTCTAAGGCCTCTTTAAATGCAACTGCTTTAGCGCATATAATATGCATTAGAGGACCTCCTTGAATTCCTGGCATTACATTTGTATCAATTAACTCAGATACCATTTTTGTTCGTCCACTTTTAGGGGCTACAATCCCCCATTTATTTTCAAAGTCTGCGCCCATTAAGATTATTCCTCCTCTAGGGCCTCTTAGTGTTTTATGAGTTGTAGATGTAACAACGTCACAATATGGCCATGGCGAAGGATGCACTCCGGATGCAATTAATCCCGATGGGTGTGCCACATCTGCCATTAAATATGCATTTATAGATTTTGCGATTTCACTAAATTGCTCAAACTCAATAAACCGAGGGTAAGCTGACCCTCCACATATAATAAGTTTTGGCTTATGATCTTTCGCTAGTTTACTAATTTGACTAAAATCAACACGTCCAGAGTCTTTATCTACTTGATAAGAAACAAAGTTATAACTTTTACCTGAAAAATTAACTTTGCTACCATGGGTAAGATGGCCTCCATGGGAAAGATCTAGTCCCATAACCGTATCTCCATGTTCTAAAAATGTATGAAATACCGCCATATTAGCCTGAGATCCAGAATGGGGTTGTACATTAGCATATTCACAATTAAATAACTTCTTCAAACGATCTCGTGCAATATCTTCGACTTTATCAACTGTTTCACAACCACCGTAATATCTATTTCCAGGGTAACCTTCTGCATACTTATTTGTTAGAATACTCCCAGCTGCTTCCATTACAGCATCACTTGCAAAATTTTCAGATGCAATCATTTCTAAAGTTGACTTTTGTCTATTATGTTCCGCTTCAATTAGCTTTAAAATTTTGTTATCATTTTCACTTATTTTTTGATATTTCATAATTCTATTTTTTCAATCCTATTTTGATGTCTTCCTCCCTCAAACTCAGTATCTAAAAATTTACTAATGATACTAAACATTTCATCAATAGGTGTAATTCTTGCACCCAATGCAATAATGTTTGCATCATTATGTTTTCTTGACATCTCAGCATGGAATTCAGATGTGCATAATGCTGCTCTAATACCTCTATGTCTATTTGCTGCAATGGAAATACCTATTCCTGAACCACAAATTAGTATACCAAAATCATAATTATTATTTTGTATCTCTTTTGCTACTAACCTTGCATAATCCGGATAATCAACTGAATCATTGCTAAAACAGCCAAAATCTTTTACTAAAAAGTTTTTATTTTCTAAATATGTTATCAAATTATTTTTTTCATCAAATGCTGCATGATCACAACCAATAGCTATTTTCATTTTTTCTTTACCTTTGTTGAAATAAATGAATAACAATCCTTTAAAGAATCTTCTATTTTATCATTTTGACAACTAGGACAGACCTCATTTACTCCTGATGCATATTGTGCCCAATCACTGGGAGTCGTTATATAATAATTGTCTTTTTCAAGTTCATTAACTCTCAATTGAGCATTGTAATTTTTAAGTTCATATGCTTTCTTATAATCTTTTAATGCAATCTCGTAAACAATTTTATCCCAAAAACTAATACTTTGATCCTGACAACTTCTACCAAGGTAAAAAAGTACTTCTGCCTTTTGAAAAATTGCTTCGCCTTTTCCTTCTTGATTAGGATTAGATTCCGCTGATTCAACAGCTTCCTTTGCCCATTTAAATGCATCTTTAAAGTTAGAGTCTTCGACAAGTATTTTTGATATATTTACAGCATATTTAAAATCACTAGTGACATCATATAATCTTTCATATGTAGAAATAGCTTCAGAGTACTCAAACTCAGTTTCTTGGGCTGCAGCTTTCATTTCCAAAATACCAATATTACTATTATCGTAGAATAACATCTCATCAGCATATTCAATAATACTGTACCAATCTTCTTGATCTCTTAAAGCTTTAAGATAAAAAAGTCCATACTGCATATTACTTTTATCAGCTTCCCATCTTTCTAAATCAACTTCTGAAGTTTCAAGGCCTTGGAATTGATAAGCTCTTTTCTTTTCACTGATTGCTTTTTTATATTTTTTTGGTGTAATACAAACATAATCTTCATCTTTATTAATATCAGAATCAGAGCCACAAATTTCAAAATCAAGCCATAAATCTAAAACTTCCACTTGTTCGTCGTATCTTTCTTGCTTGCCATACAAAGAGCTTAACTTTTCAAGTGCTCTTTGATTATTTGGATAAAGTTCTGATACTTCTTCAAGATAATAAAGCTGATCGTCGATATTATTTGTTTTTTGAGCAATATAAGCACCTAATTCTAGTAAAACTTCAGTTTCACCATTAATATCCATACCAGCCCTTAAAGCCCAGAATGCACTATCTGCTTTCTCTGTAGATAACTCAATAAAAGATCTTGAAAGGTTATAATAATTAACACGATTTTCAGAAAGGTCGCAATTCAAATCCATCATATACATATTACAATATATACAACGCCTATAATTTTTTTCTTTCCAATAATCAGATTGCCAACTAGAATACTGCATACACTCTTTAGTATCGTCATCAGATAGAATACTTGCTTTAGAGTTTATTTGATTTGATCCTTCTAATCCTGATGAGGTATTTGTTGCACAACTAAACAAAACCATACAAATAAATAATAAATAATAGTTTATTGTCTTCATTTCTGCTATCTCCTAGATCTGGTAAACCATTTTTCACCAATATTGATTGATAAACTTCCTTTTACATAATTTTGTTGTTCAAAATTTGGAGCTGCAATACGGCCAAACTTGACTCCAAAATCAACTAAATGCGAATAGTCATTTAGAGAAACACCTAATCCAACAGTTAAAGCCATATCAGTTCCATCATTTTCTACAAAACTATAATTTCTATAATAACCACCAATTCTAAGGTTTATACTGTTAAAAAAACTAGACCTTGAATTTTCATATCTTTTATATAGGCCTAAATGATATGAGTTTGATTTAGGCTGTTTATTGTTTAAAATACTTATATCTTGTTGATTAAGAGAGAAATTCTCAAATAAATCTTCATAGTGGAGTTCGAATATAATCCCTCTATCATTTAAATTATATTGATACCCAAAGGATATATCATTAATTCTACTAAACATGTGTGAAGGAAAAGATTTAAAGTTAATATCGTCTTTGATATTGTCTGAAAAATCTGGATCATACGTAAGTAAATCATCACCTGAAGTTAACTGAAGAAAGCTATAGTCTTGCAAGAAATATCTATCATATGGATCAGAAATCTCATACAAATCATAATATTTTTTTAAGTTTATAGTTATTGGACCCATCATAGTAAATGACATTCCAAAGCTGTGGTCATTAAGAGTACTATTCAAATCACATTGAATTGAAAATCCTGAAAACTGATTTAAAATTATTTGTGAGGTTGAGTCCTGATCTATATATTCAAAATTTGATTGTTCATTTAAACTAGAAAAAGATGGACTAAGGGTTGAAATTATTATCTTATTTGTTTTTAGTTGATTTCCAAATAATCCATTGAATTTTAAACCAAAAGAAATATTCCTGTTAATCTTGGATGAAAAAGCTGTATATAAATTAGAGATACCACCATAAAAACGATATTCAGATCTTGAATTAAGAGGAGAATCTATAAAGTCTGATATACTTTGACCAATTATATCTCCACTTTCCTCAATTAATTTAATATTAGATCTGGTGTAAGGAGCTAAACCAATCAATAAAGCTTTATTTTTTGAAACCGGAAAGGAAAATGAAAAAAATGACACATTTATATCTTTATTATTATAGCCATCTATATTTGAGTAAAAGTTAGATGAAAAAGATAATCTTGTTAAATCAGAGCGCCATAATGAAGCTACAGATGTACCGCTGAACTTATTCTTGCGATCTGAAAAAAAATAGCTATCACCCAAGCCGATTTCCATAGCATTAAATCCATGAAATCTTTCTCC
>CEUH01076749.1_pt1 | contig 11113 bp, 9 predicted proteins | sample 356461 | NCBI WGS metagenome assembly CEUH01 (sample SAMEA2623275, study PRJEB7988) | marine metagenome | isolation source: saline water (ENVO:00002010), including
CGCATGGTCGTTGGTGATGGCGAAAAGGATCTGGTCAGTCAGCTTCACGAAGTGAAAAAGGCTTGGCCCTCGGACGCCGACGCAGGTCGCGTGTTCGGTTCGACGCTGCTGGACACTTGGCTCCAGACCGGAGAATTATCGGTACCTGCTCAAGCGACGGATTGAAACCATAGAAGTGCGTCGACGCATCATGGCGATTGAGCGCTTGTTGACCGGCAGCATCCAGAACCAAATACAGGAATTGATGTCCACGGAAGATTTGGTTATCGAGGCTTTTCGAGATCTCGTGAAGGATGAACTCAAGAGTCACATAAGGGCCAAGGTCGAGGAGGACCCGGAGCTCAAAGCCGAAATAAAGGAAGCCGTGGCCTACTATTTCCACTCAAAAGCTCGAAGCATTTACGCCGAACTCAAGGCTACGAGAGCGGCAACGAGGCTTGGGCTTCGTCTTCTCCCTGATGAACTTCAGGGCGAGGTTGGTGAAGCCTTGGTGACCTTGTTCGAAAAGGAGCTCGGGGCACTTCTTGAGAAGGCACTTTGACCGGCAACCGCTCACGGCCATGAGTTCAAGTTATGAGCCGTTATGGTCTCGGATAGATGAGCACAATGCGCCGAACCCTTCTCCTGTGTGCGGTTCTCATGGCAACCGTGCTCTCCCCGCTGATGGTTCCAGCGCAAGCGGCCTCAACGAACGACACCTTGGTCTGTTGCGAAGCCACGCCGGTTGAACTCTACCTCGTCGGCAGCGATAGCAACAAACGACTGACGCCCTCCACCTCCGACCTCGGCGAGGAACCGCAAAGTTTCGCTGTTGAAACATCCATCTCCTCACAAGAAAGCATAGGTCGTTGGCTTTTACCGGACACATGGGCGGGAGACGTCCCGTCGTCCACCTGGACCTTTGCCATTGATTACGAAGTATCCAACGCTGCGGGCGCTCGGGTTGACGCAACAGCGACGGTAAGCGTGGGCTCCAAGAGTTTTACCAAAGAGACAGAAAACACGTCCTCATTCTTGGCGCAAGGGGTGGGCACCCTGACGTTTGATATCGATGTTGAAGCCTTCACAACCGGAGGCTCATCCAACATAGAGGTCGAGTTGGCGGTGCAGACCGTTCTGTTTAGCGTGCCCGGTGCGGACGCAAAACTCGAATTTTTCTGGGGCGGAGAAGACAACCCTTCTTCGCTGGAAGCGACCATCCCCTTGATGGACATCTTCATGGTTGAGCCTGAGGTTGAAGGCTCTGATGTCTATCTAGCGGTTCGCTTGGATTCCCCATGGGGTCTCTCCACCCTTGCTATCGCCGAATCGATCGTGCTCAAGGTCAACGGTATCCCTGTTTCAGGCGATCCGATAGAAACGGCTGTTGGCGAGACCGTCCGCGTGACATGGACGTGGACCGACGCAGCGGGAGGGCAGGAAACCATCGGGGTTGAGGTTGAACTTCAATTCCAAACAGGGCAACCATCCTTGCGAGGGTCGAGCAATTACGACATTGAAACCTTCGACACCGGTGGCGGCACCGGGACCTACTACCCACCCGACGAACCCCTGCGCACCGACGGTGGCGGGAGCAAAATGGTGCTTGATATCGCCATGAACCTCAAGCGTCAAGACGGCGGTTTGGTGTTGGAGCGGGTGACGACCATCACCGTGGATGATGAATTAGCGTTTTGGATGCGGTGGGGCCTTGACCACATCGGCGATAACAACCCGTCCTTGTCAGCACCTCTACAGGCGTTTGATACCGGTGCTGTCTCGGATGAGGACCGAGTTAGCAGGTTTGTTGAAGAGGTGGAGCAGGCTGAATTTGAGCGGCAAATGGTTCGACTTGGTCCTGTGTACATGAACACCGGTTTGGGATTGGATACGGATGAATTGCTCGGCGATTTCCGTGCTTTCAATGAAATAAAAGTTGAACTTGATCTCAACGGGCAAAGTGCGGTCATCAATCACCCCGTGACGCTACGATTTTCCACAACAGAACTTGTCGAGGACGGCAGCCGTCTGGATCTGCTGAGAAATTTCATTGTCGTCCAACCGTCGCCGTTGTGGAGCGAATATTCCCTCACGTTGGACGCCCGCTCGTCTTCACTGACGGCGCTCAGCAGCAGCATTGTTCGTGAATCTACGGCGTTTGATTTCTCTGTCTCGCGGATGCCATGGGGCGACCGAATCCAGATGTCAGGTGAAAACATTGACCAGAACGAGCAATTTTCACTTTCCACGTTGCCGACAGCCTCGATTGCTTACGCTCCGTTAACGCTGACGCTTCTCACCGTTGTGGGATTGCTTGGAGCGTTCATGCTTAGCCTGCGCTTTACCAGGTCAAGAAGGCGGACCTACCTGTATGTTGAGTTGGTGCTTGCACCGATTGTTCTGCTCGTCTCCGTCTTTGGATATCCAATAGCCTTCATTGGGATCGCGCTGGGGGCGGTAGCCGTCATCTGGGTGGTCACCGCCATTGCAAGCCCGCGTCTTGTCGGCGCCCCGCGTCGAACGTCGACGCCGACCTATCCCCAAATCGCATGCCCAGCTTGCCAGACGATGGTGGACGTCACCACAGATGCACGTCCGCACCGGTTCAATTGCGCAGGTTGCGGTAGGGTCATCAAACTCGTTGCGTGATCAAAGGTTTAGGTTCTTGAGGTTGTCAACGAGCTGCACAGCCTCTTGGTAATCGCTCGGTGAAAAATACCCGATGAATTCCTCATCTTCGCTGACAGCAACAACGGCTTGGGGACTTCGCTCTTGCACCATAGCGAGCACTTCTTTCAGATTGTCATCCATACCAACCTGCATGAAATCCATTTCCATGTGCTGGTGGCATGGGGCCACGCTAGCATCAACACCGTCTCCAAGGGCCTTGATCAGTTGCCTTTGCCCCAAGACACCTTTGACTTTGGCATCGTCGTCAAGGACCACAACAATGCCGCCTGAGATGGTCAACAGGCGCTTTGCTGCCTCTTGGAGCGTGTCGTCCACGCCGACGGTCATGTGTTCATCATCAAGCGTTAGGTCCGACACCTTCTTGCCCATGGTGTTGGCAGTAGGCTTGCAGGTTTTGGTTCTTGCTTTCACAAATCGTCATTCAAATCTTCATGGCAAAGCGTCAACGTCGATTCGTCGGATACCACGGCGTATCCAACACGCTCGAGTTGGACGATCGTGCCGACCTTGTGTTTGTGCCGCTCAAGCCGCCCTTCAATGTGGAAAATCGTGTTGTCTCTCGTGCCCGTGATGATGGCTTCCTTGCTGTTGTTCGTGGGTAACCAGTGCACGATGGGGCGTTTGTCGTTGCGCTCCATGCTCTCCACACGGGCCTCCCGGTCGTGGAGGGCAATGTTGGCAAACTCCTTCAATCGCAGGTCCATTTTATCCAGGTCATCGCTTTCGAGCCATATTTCGCCGTTCGTCAGGGTCCAGCGACGTTGACCCATGGTTGCATCGTTTGGGTGCAGCGGTAGAGCCAATTCTTTGGGGTAATCACCAACGAGTTGGAAGGCTGCAGGGTGACGGACGAACGCCAATCGTGGAGCAGTCTTGTCAATGACACTGACGTTGTGCGAGTACAACGTGGCGAGCGGTACTGAAATGTCCTTCTGCGTGATGCCGAGTTCCAACCAAAATTGCCGCAGTGCCATGGCTTGTATGCCTCGCTTTCTCAACCCTGCCAAGGTGGGCAGTCGCGGGTCGTCCCAACCGTTGTATTGACCGGCTTCAATGTCCGCCCGCATCTGCGAAGTCGAGAAACCACCCCATTCGTGAACTTTCACACGACCCCAGTACATGGTTTCGGGGTATGTCCATCCAAAGTGCTCGTACAGGAGGGTCTGTTTCCTCGTTGAATCCATTAAGTCCTTTCCTCGAATGATGTGCGTTACACCTTGCAGATGGTCCTCGACGGCGCTTTGAAAATCAAGCAAGGGCCAAACCACGTAGCGAGAACCGATTTCCGGCCGTGGGTGCGGATGCTTCGCCGTGTCCTGCAAACGAAGTGCAGGCCAATCCCTCAGAGCGGGGTTCTTGAGCGTCATGTCGGTTTTAACGCGAACGACGGCCTCACCGGGTTTGAATTTTCCATCCAACATGCGCTTCCAGAGGATTTGGTTGTCCTGGGGTGATTGGGTCCGGCAAGGGCAACTTGATTTTGAGATTCGGTATTCTTTGAATTCGTCCGCCGTGCACCGACAGACATAACCGAAATTTTCCTCCAACATTCGCGTGGCGTGTTCGTAATAGATGTCGATTCGGTCCGAAGCGTAGACAACCCGGTCCGGTTGGCGTCCGGTCAACCAAGCGGTTTCTTCTTGGATGGTTTCGTAGGCTTCCAGCATCGGCGGTTTTACTTTCGTATCCGTGTCGTCAAACCTCAGAATAAACTCGCCGTCGTACATGTCCCTGTAAGCGGCGTTGATGATGAGGCCTCTTGAGTGTCCAAAGGACAGAGGGCCGTTCGGGTTGGGTGCGAATCGGAGAACAACCTTCCCTTTCGTTGCGTTTTTCAATTCGGGCAGCCCTTCTCTGCGTGCCTTTGTTTCCCTCTTTTCCAAGAGATGGGGTGCTTCCCTCGCAAGTGTTTCCCGCAAGGCCTCCACACCTTCGCTCGCCGCCGTGGCGTTGGCGCTAGCAACGTGGGTCGCCACGAGGGCAGTGACCGCTTTTCCATGTTGCCTGAGGTCACCTCGCATGGCCATGATTCGGCCAATCACCGAGCCGACGGCTGCCTGGCCTTCGTACTCCAACGCGTTTTGGAGAGCGACATGGCGTATGAGGTCCTGGGTTGCTTCGTCAGGCTCCCAACTCATGTCGCTCACGCCGTGGTGGTGATGCCCCTTCAAGAAATGCGTGACTCATCTTCATGAAACAATCGCTGTTGCACCGATGATTTTCGCCCTCGAACCGGCACATCGCCCCGCCGGTTTTGTTTCCAGAACCGTTTCGTGGTCGCCCATTCCCAACGAACTTGCTCGTCAATCTCGTTCTGGAGAACAAGCCTGTGAAGTGCAGCCTTGGTTGTCGGGTCGCTTGGGTATCCCGATCCCACATTGAAACCGTGCGATTCGCTCATCTGAACCATGGCACGGTCTCGCTCTTCCTTCGCCAGAATACTCGCCATGGCCACCACCGGGTAGGTTTCGTCAGCTTTGTGTTCAGAGACCAGGGTTGAGTTGTGCCATGGCCAGTCGCTCAATCCAGTCGCAATGCGTTGTGTGAACCGGTTGGCATCAACATCGCATGCGTCGGTTATGATTTCCGCACTTTCTGTTTTGGGCAGGTTTCCAATGGCCGTTTGAAAGGCTTCAACTTCCAGCCAATTCAGACCGCGTCCTTGCAGAGCCTCATCGATGCGCTCAGGTGTAATAACAACCGTTGCGCCGTACCACCCTGCGCTGGTTGCTTGGTTCCAGAACCACCGTTCGATTTCTGCTCTTTTTTTTGATGAGAGATCCTTCGAATCCCTTACACCCTGTTCGACCAGCAAACCAACATCGTCCGTTGGTATGGCGCAAATCCCTACCACAAGAGGCCCCAACACTGGACCTCGCCCCGCTTCGTCCACACCCACCATCGTGTTCATGTTATCAAAACTCCAAGTCGTCGTCAGGGTAGTGTTTTGGAAGATTTTCATCTTCGGTCATGTTGATTTTTCCAACCTTCGGTGAATCATTTGCATGAAGCAGGGCGTTGGCTTTGTCGATCGCCGCACTGTTTGCTGCGGCCTGTGGTGGTGAGTGGAATTCACGTTGCTGATTTACCTGGTACCCATGCATCTGTTTTGGAACGGCTGCTGCCATGTTGGTGGGTTGTTCGGGCTCCGTGTCTGTTTTCTTGAAACGTTCCATCCAGTCCTCAGACGTTTCTGACGTTTCCTGGTAAGGCATGATGGCGCTGTTCGCCGCTCGTCTTTGCCGTGCTTTGATGGCTTGGTAAATGACGATTGAGGCAAACGCTACACTTGCGATCACACTCCACCAGGCTTTTGCCAAAAGAACCGCCGTTGATCCAAGTTCAGAAAGCACCGTTCCCCCGTCTTCAGCCGAAGGTGCCGACCGGGATGCTCCGGTGTAATCAGCCGTTGTCGTATGAACGAAGGCGGTCTCAGGTGCAAGTTGCGATGTCACCGTCGTGTTGATGTACACCGTTCCGTCCATCTGCTGGTCTTGTGGGAGTTGGACCCATGCCTCGATGGTGAGGTTTGAACCGAGCGGTATGCCACTCACGTCAAACGATCGAGGGTGTTTTACACCCGCTTCATAATTGGCCGACGAAGGAGGTACAAGGCCCATGTCAACGGCATGACTGGACCGAAGGTGTACCGTCAAGCCGTCCGCTACATTTCCGTTGTTGTGGGCCAGAATCGACAGCGACAGCCTCCCGTTTTCGTCAATGTTTTCTGAGATGCTCTGGAACGTCCAATTTATTTTTGCGGCAACAACAAGAGCGACGACCGTTCGATCGACAACATTTCCAGTATCGTCCAAGAGCTCTATTGTCAGGTTGTCTTGTGTGTAAGCGAGCGCACTTTCCGCAGCGAAGATGTTTGATGCAGTGAACGTTTTTGTCTCTCCGGGTTGCAAGAGGAGGGTCGCCTCGGTCAGTTCCAATTGAAATGCCTCAGCCGTCAGTTGCCCGCTCAGCCTGAAGGTGTTGTACGAATTGCCCGTGTTGGTAGCGGTTAGCTCAACAGCGCAAGATCCGCCTGGAGAGATTGATTGACATCCCTGTTGGCTGTGTTCGAGGAGTCCGGACGAAACTCGATCGATTCTTGCAACTGTTCTCGCCGTTTTCAGGCTGCTTTGTGCTCCACTTGCGAAGACCTGCAATTCCACGTGCATCTCTCCATCAAAGGTGTTGGGTGCTTGAAATCCTATTTCGATCAGCCTCGTTTCATTGGGTTCCAGAACAATGTCTTCCAACCCGCCAAACAACGCCACAACCCAGCCGTTACTGTTGAAACGGTCTGAAGGTTCAGTGTCGGCCTGCGGTGTGCCATCCGAAGCGATTGGTTGCAGCGTTATGTTCAGTGTGTTGGGGGTGTTGCCAACGTTTCTGACCAGGGCGCTGACCCTTCCATCGCTGTTTGGTGCGACCGAAAGTGCGGCCTCAATATCATCGATGCTTGCATTCTTCTTTTCGTTCATTTGAAGGTCGAAACTCCATGTTGAGACCGCTTTGTCAAGACTCGACACGGCATCGAGTTGGAACCGTGGTCCGGTGTTGGCCAGCGGTGCGCCGTCAAGGACTGCAGGGACGTCGATCCAGATGGAAACAATGGCGAGTGCGTCGGGCTCCATGCTGATGTAAGCCTCGTTTCCGCTGATGTTTGGCATGTTCCAACCCCAACTCCAGCCTGAGTTGGTGTGCAGCGAGAACACCACGTTGTCAACATAGGAGGCGTTGTTTGTGATGTTCACGGCAACGGACGTGCGCACCATCTCGTCCACGGTGAATGCAGAAACGCCCTCGACTCCAAAATTCAGATTTGAGTAGGGGACGATGTGTATTTCCATGGCTACGGTCTCGTTGAGGCCAGTATCCGTGTCGCTTAGGATGCTGAACGTGGTGCTGAGGTTTTGGAAAGCAGCGTTGGCGGGTGCTTTTATCTCGATGCGGAACTGATGAAGTTGGTTTGGTTCGAGCGAGGCACTTTGGGGCAGACCGACCACCAGCAACGGTTCGGGTACCTCGAGTGAGTCTACCGTCAGCGTCTGTTCTGCACTCGCTGTGTTTTGCACGGTGATGAAGGTGATTTTTGTCTCGTTCTGGTGCACGTACACTTTGTCAGGCGAAGCGGTGCTGATGCCGGTATCGGAGGTATGAACTCCATCGCCCATCCCAAACCCAACGGGTGCAAGGAGAGGCAAAAGGAAGATGGTAAGAACCAACAACCATCGCATGGCTTTGTGCAGCACTTACCCCCTATCAAGGCCTCCCTTGGTTGAACAAAAGAGGTCGTAGCATTCTTGAGTTCCACCTGAGTGGTCAAGGCATGCCGCCGTTCTGGCCGTTCAAAAAGAAAGAGATCGTGCCTCAGGTGAGGGAGGAACCGCCAGCTCCGGTGGTGTACCGGCGGGGCGAGGATCCGTACGCTCGTGCCTCGATCAAAGCCGATCAAGCGGCCTACAAGGACGCCTTGGCCCTGTTCGGAGGTGGTTCCCAAGAGGTAGCGGCCTCAACCGACCTATCCGCCGACTACGATGGTGTTGTCGATGCCTCAACACCGTCCGCTAAGCCGGAGAAAAAGATCGACGGTGCAACCTCGGAGGCCTCGCCAGGGTCCAACGCCGATGATGAATTCACGTGGGTGCACCACAGCGACGGCTACCATTACAAACGTCTTGCTAGCGGGGCTTTTGAGCCAACACCGCACACAAAAAGCGGTGATGGAACCTATACGCCGTATTCGTGATCAAACAGTCGAGGAATCGGCTGAACCAGGCCGGGATGGTCCTCGCGAACGTTGTTCACGGCCCTGCTTACCGGATACCGAACAACAACTCCTGCAGCGGGAGGGGCGGGCAGGACGCCTTTGGACAACCACGCTGAAACACCTTCACTGGTGAGCAAAACCGGCATTCTGTCATGGACTTCGCGACAGTCTAGGTTCGCTTCTTGCGTTAGCAGAACACAGGATTCGAGGTGGTCACCGTTCTTTGACCAGCCCTCCCACAAGGCGGCCATGAAAAGTGGTGACTCGGTTTCGGATTTGTGAAACCAAGGCGTTTTTCCTTGCGGTGTTGTCATCCATTCATACCATCCATCCGCAGGGACAACACCTCGGCGTTGTTCTGCTGCCCGGCGGAACATGGGTTTGTCATGAACCGTTTCCCTTCTCGCATTGATCGGCTCTCTGTTTGAGGGTTTGGCCCACGAAGGGCGAAACCCCCATTGCATCAATCGGAAATGACGTTGAACGTTCTGTTCCCCATCGACCCCAACTTCAGTGGCAACCGGCACGTGCTGTTGCGGACAAACGTTCCAAGAAGGCGCAAAAGGGGTCAATTCAGACAGCGGCTCGGCTGCGGCAACGGCCGCCAACGCCTTCATCGGTGTAAAGAGGGCGAAACGACCGCACATAGCCATGCCTCAAACAGGGTCTTGTGCCACCGTCATGAGTTTCTCAAGGTCAAATTCAGCACCGTTGAGCGGAACCCGGAGTTCGTATATTGAAGCGACCGCAGGGTCCAATTCACCGAAGCACCCAACCCACGTGCCGTTGATAACCACCTTCGCTGCGCGTCCGGCTAGCCAAGGTCCATCGCCCGGTTCCAGCGCTTCTGCGGACCAGTCGGCAACACCCAAGTCGTTGCATAATGCCTGAATGCGACCACGTACAGCAGCAAAGCCTCCGCTTTTTTCAGCCGTCAGAAACGCCAGCCGATCTGCGTTCTTGTGGTTTCGAACAACGCTGCCGAGTTCGTACACCGATTGCGGAAGGTCGTGATGGCGGTTGGTGGCAAGCAATTTCAACAGCCCGGGGAGGAGATGGTGGCGCAGAACGGTGTGTTCGACCGTGATGGGGTTGGTGATGGACGTGATTTCATGCTGGGGCTCCCAGCGCATGTTGGTAAACTGGTCACTTTCGTTGGAGAGCGTGAGCGATTGAATCTGCACCATGCCCAAACCCTGCATGGACTCACGCAACCGCCGGCGAAGGTGGTGGTCAGGTCTCGGCAACCCCGTCAGTGTTGCTTTTGGAACATCGGTACCGAGGTCCTCATAGCCATGGCCTATCGCCACTTCCTCCACCAGGTCGACTGGGTGAAGCAGGTCAAACCTCCATCTCGGGAGGGTGAGCACCAATTCCGATGTGCCGGCACTTGCTGTTGCCATGCGATTTGAATCGCTGGGCGCTCCTTCTGGTGCGGGTTGGCGCCCCTCAAAGCGACCTCCCATACGTTGGATTGCCTGTTGGATTTCATCGTCGGTCAGGGTGATGCCCAACAGGTTCGAAAGCAATTCTTCCGGGACGATGTGTTGCTTGCCCTCACCGACAGGCAGGACCGCGATTTCACCATCGCATCCGGTCACCTCAACCGATTCAACCGTGCCGCCTCGCTGAGAAAGTTGCAGGCAAATGAGCATCAGGGCAGCCTCGCACGCACGACGGTCCCAACCCGTGACATCGATGAAGAAATCCTTCGTGGCATGGGTTACGGCGGTCTGCTCCCCGTTGATGATGGGGGGGAAGGAGAGGACCTTGTTGTCGCTGTCGTAGATGAGTGGATAGCGTTCCATACCGTCAAGCAAGTGGGCGTAATCAACGCCTTTGGGATGGGCGTTGAGAATCTCTGTCAAGGTCATCGATCTCTCGCTGGCAAGGGGTGTGAACGACGCTTCTTTTTTCACGGCTTTGACATGAAAGGGAGGGGAGATGGTGGCCAAGTCGTGAACACCGATGGACGCTCGTTTGCGACCCCTACCAAGGGCGAAGTGCAACTTTTCCTGATGGTCCATGAGGGCTTTGACAAACGCCTCAGCTTCTGGTTCAGGAACGGCGACGTTGCGCACCACGGCTCCATAAACGATCGGTCGTACATTGGTCAAAGCGGCGTCGACGGTCATTTTTATCCCACTTGGCTTGACATTCATGTCCGGATTTGCGGGCATGCCGTGAAGGAAATTTAGCATCGCGTAAGCCAACGTCTCACCGCTGAGCAAATCCGGCCTGTCTGGAAAAATTTCAATGTCAAGCACCTCGTCGTCGCAGGCATCAATGTCCGTTCCAAGCAACGGCAACTCTTCGTTGACCTTGCCGATGTCGTGCTTGTATCCGTGCTGTTCAATGAGTTGCCTCAACAACGACTGTGGTACGGAGATTGTTGGCACTTGCATCACCTGGCGAACCAATGCGGCAACGACCGCTCATAACCCGCAAGCCTCAATCCACTCACGGCTGCAGTTTCATGATTGAGCGCTCTGAGGTGCTTTCGCTCCAACATGTCAATGCTGTTGATGCCGATGCGGCGGAGCTCGTTGGCCAAATCGTCTTGAGTGCCTTGGAGCCAATAGGCGATGTCTTCCGCATCGGCCATCGGCGCTGCGCAACTAACGATGTCCACTCCCGAGGCCACGAGGACGGCGAGGTCATGGCCACTGGCGGCAAACC
>CEUH01043678.1_pt1 | contig 11087 bp, 14 predicted proteins | sample 356461 | NCBI WGS metagenome assembly CEUH01 (sample SAMEA2623275, study PRJEB7988) | marine metagenome | isolation source: saline water (ENVO:00002010), including
AAAAAATAATTATGCTCTCTTCAATCTTCTAAGCCGTTTCTTTTTCTTTAACTTCTTTCGATACCATTTCCATCTACCACGATATCCGGACTTATTCTTTTTCTTCCACTTTCTTGAAGATCTTTTCATTTGTTTTATTTATCTATTAGTTTTAAAAACATTTCTAATTACATTTCTTGAATGGTTTCAATTCCCATAATGAACATGCAATTACTAATTACTTGTTTAACAAGTTTTGAAATACCAATTCGATGCTTGGTTAATTTTAGATCATCAGATATTATGATATTTTGAGAATAATACGAATTAAATTTTTGACATAATTCTGCGCAATAATTTGGTACCAAATTAGTTTTTTTATTTTTGATTGCTTTTAAAGAAATACTAGGAAATTTTGATAGCTGTTTAATTAGGTCTAATTCATACTCATTTACTAATTTTGGATTTACGGAACCCGAATTTGATTTTTTTAATAAAGAATTTATTCGGGCATAAGTGTAAAGTTGATATGGTCCTGTATCTCCTTCAAACTTTACGGCTTGTTTTGGATCAAATACAACATTTTTTTCAGGTGATACTCTTAACATAGAATAAATAATTGCAGAATTTGCTATTTTTTTTGAATTTGAAATTTTTCCTTTTGTTCGAGCTTTGATTTCTTTTTTTGCAAGATCAGTTACTTCTTTAATTAAATCACTTAAAAGAGTAACATTGCCTTTTCGAGTTGACATTTTTCCATCTTTGCCTAAAACTAACGAGTAATGAATTATATCAATTGCAGGTTTTTTTAAAATACTTAATGCAGAGTTTACTTGTTTTGTATAAAGTTTTTGCTCTTCTCCGATAACAGATATATTTGTTTTTGAAATTTTTTGTTTATCCAAAGCATATGCTATATCTCTTAATCCATATAAGGAAGTTTTATCGCTACGAGTTAATATCATTACAGGGTTTTTCATTGGGAGATTGAACTCGGAAAGGTCTAACGCTAAACGACCTTCATCGTCTTCAAATAATTTTCCAGACTTATTGAGCTTTGAAATAACTCGTGAAACATTATTGTTTCTCAAATATTCGCTTTCATAATCAAATTTGTCATATTTAATATTCAAACTTCCTAGCAATTCTGTAATTCCTCTTATTGCAACTTTGACAATTTTGTTAAATTTTTTAATTACTTTTTTATCGCCATTTTCAAATTTATATAGTAACAACAAAATTGACTTTTCGAGGTCCGGATTTTTTTTAACTTTATCATTTATTTTTTGATATAGTTTGAGTAATTCATCAAATTTGTATGATTTATCTCCGGCCGCGTAAACTAACATTGCAATTTGTTTACCGATATCATTTACAAAATAATGAACCTGAGGTTTATAATTAAAAAATCGATATAAATTAGAAATTGAATTTCCGATAATTGCATTTCTTGCTCTTCCTATATGAGGTGAAGCATTTGGATTTATGGAAGTATGTTCAATAACAATTTTTTTGCTTTTACCAATATTTGTAGATCCATATTTTGAAGTTTTAGATCTAATATCTCTTGATATTCTCTTTGCTAATTCTTCTTTTTTAATAAAAAAATTTAAGTAGGGTCCCATAACTTCACAACGCTCAATTTGTTTAGGTAAGGTAATTTTTTTTCTAATATTAATTGCAACATTTCCGGGATTTAATTTTTTTGCTAAGGTAAAACAAGGTAGGGAGATATCACCTCTGTTTGTTTTATCGGGATATTCTAGCAATTCAAGTATTTTATCTGCGTTGAATGGTGCTGAATCGGATATTGATTTTGCAACTAAATTTTTAAAATATTCCATATAGAATTCCAAAATTAAAGTATAAAATGATTGTGAATGGGCGAACCAGGATTTGAACCTGGGACCTCTGGTATACTCAGATCTTCCATTGCGGAAGTGGTCTTATAAGACCAGCGCTCTACCAGACTAAGCTATACGCCCATTAATAATACTTTAAAGAAATTATTTAAAAAAGTAACCTTTAAAGAAACATTTAAAAATATGAAAAAATAGCAAATTTTAGGCCCCTTTGGTGTAGTCCGGTCAATCATCCCAGCCTTTCGAGCTGGTGACCCGGGTTCAAATCCCGGAAGGGGCGCTTATATTAAAATGGATATATACGATAAGTTAAGGGAAGGAGTTGAAAGATTTATTCAAACAACTGACAAAAGAATTGAGGACATAAAACGGAGCTCGATAAATACGTCTTATGAGAATATTGAAATGGATTTAAGACGATCTGCAAGTCAGTTATTGAAATTAATAAGAAGTGATGCTCCAAATAATACTGCAAATGAAATGTCTAATGAATTGAGACATCAACGAGCAAAGGAATCTTTAGAGCATTGTATTAACTTGACATATTCAAATAAAATTCTTGGAAATACTTTTGTTGCTGACAGTGACTTGATTTATGCATTAACTTTAGAAAAGAAATTTTTAGATGAAATGCCTTCATCAGATGTTGATAAAAAATGTTTATATTTATCAGATAGATTAAACGAATTGGCAAATTATGTTTTAGAAACAAATAATATAAATATTTTGGAGTAAATTTATATATTTTATTTTCTTACAAGTATAAATGTCGTCTAGCGATTCTTGGAAAAATAGTGAACAGAGATTGAGTTTATTGAGAAAAATATCTTCAAAAAAAACATTGGATCAATTAATTTTAGATAAACTTCAATTATCTCCTTTATCTTTGAGGGATTTACAAAACCAGCTAAGAAATAATTCTCCTAGTAGAACAATTAGTCAAAAAAAATTATTAGATAAAATAGATAATAGTCCGGAATTAATTTTGTATAGAAGTCATGTCCCTTTAGAAACTGCTTGTATAAGTAAACTTCATAGAGTAAGATATGTCGGACTGTCTGATAAAATTGAAGCTGATTTATTAAGAAATTTTAATGATATTACTTATTTAACCAGTACTCACTACACTGATCTGAAAAGTAACGCCAACGGCAGGATTTGAACCTGCAATTCCTTAGGAACTCGCTTTCGAGGCGAGCGCAATACCAGGTTATGCGACGTTGGCATAAACTTATTTTTTTAATTAATTAATAAATTTTACGAAACAATATTTATATTGTATAATTAATAAATCATTTATGTATGAGATTGTTTTAGGGCGTAAACCTTCGGATATTAAAAAATATGGTACTTCTGGAGCCGTACTAATTGGTAGACATTATGTAACAATGGAACGTAATAAGGTGTTGGCAAATCCAGTCTATTTGGATTTTAATCAGCCTCATGCAATATTGGTTGCTGGTAAAAGGGGAACTGGGAAGTCTTATACTTTAGGAGTAATGTTGGAAGGAATATCTGAACTGGATGCATCTCTAAAAAATAATATAACATCGATTTTCTTTGATACAATGGGGATATATTGGACAATGAAATATCCAAATTTTAAGGACTCGGAATTATTGACAAAATCAGATATTAAACCAAAGTCTTGCGACATAACTTTGTATGCTCCGAAGGGTTCTTATGATTCTTTATTAAAAAAAGGTATTCCCGTTGACAAATCTTTTTCAATAAGACCCAACGAGATAAATTTTGAAAATTGGTGTGAACTATTTGACATAGAATTAACAAGTAAAAGTGGATTATTATTGGAGAGAAGTATTGAAGGATTAGGAACTGACTACTCAATAAAAGATATTCTTAAATCAATAGATAAAGACAGGGATTCTGGAAAAGATGAGAAATTAATATTGGAAAATAAAATTAAATTTATTGATAAATGGGGTATATTCGATGAAACGGGAACTGATTTTTCTGAATTTTTAATAGGTGGTAAAAATATTATTATTGATTTATCAGAGTATAATCAGATAGAAAATGGTGAAAAAATAAAGTCGTTAGTTATTGGATTTTTATGTAATTATATTATGAAAGTTAGAATGGCTGCTCGAAAGGAAGAGGAGCTTGCCATATTAAAAGATAATAATTTATTTTCAGAAAATCATTCAAATGTTCCTTTAATGAATATATTCATTGATGAAGCACATGAATTTTTACCAGAAAAGGGCAGTACTTTAGCAGCTTATCCGTTAATGCAAATATTGAGAGAGGGTAGACAACCTGGAATTTCTTTAATTTTAGCAACACAACAACCCGGAAAAATAAATACGGACGTGATAACTCAATCGGATATACTATTATCTCATAGGTTGACTTCAAAATTTGATTTGGATGCAATGAATCAAATGATGCAATCTTATACTACCTCTGAATTAAATCAGTACATTGATTCATTACCTCGTAAAAATGGTGCTGCAATTGTTCTTGATGATACAAATGAAAAAATTTATCCGATTCAAGTAAGACCCAGATTTTCTTGGCACGGAGGCGAGAATCCAAAACTAATAAGGGGTAAATTATTATCCAAAATGTCAGAATCAGTAAAGAATGAATTGGCTGAAGAGAACAAAACCTTATAATTAAATTTTAGAAAAAATAATAATGATAAAAGTTCCTATTGAAAATTTAATTAAAAAACTAGTAGAACAAAGTGGGTTAAATGAAGAAGAAATTAAAAATAAAATTTTAGAAAAAACAAAAAAATTTGATGGTTTAGTTTCTGAAGAAGGTGCTGCATTTATGGTTGCCACGGATTTAAATATAAAAATATTAGATGACCCTTCCACAAAAATACTAAAAATAAATGAGTTACATCCGGGTATGACGGGAGTAGAAATAATTTGTAAAATTAAACGAATATATGATTCTAAATTCTTTGAAAAAGACGGAAGAAAAATTGAATATATCGGTATAGAATTGATGGATGAGACTGGTGGCATTAGAACAACGCTATGGGATAAACGTGCTGCCTTAGTAAATGAAAATCGGATTAAAACTGGTGATGTTATTAGAATAAAAAATTGCTCAATAAGAGAAAACAAATACAGCGGAAAAGATTTACAATTAATTGCTAATACGCAGATAATTATTAATCAAGATGAACTTGATGTAAAAGTAGATGGAGTTCAAATAACAAACTTAGATAATCCCGTATTAAATCAATCAGTTAAAGTATTTGGTACAATTGTTTCAGGAAATGAACCCAGATTTTACATGGGTTGTAAAACTTGCAACAAGAAAGTTTTAGAAGATGGTTGTCCGACACACGGATCTGAATCAAAGAAAATACCTATTCTAAGCATGGTGTTGGATGATGGAAAGGGAAATTGCAGAATAACTTGTTTCGGTGATGTCGCCAATAATTTTTACGGATCAGAATTGACCGAAGAATCTGAACCGAACTACCTGGGAGATTTTGTATCTGTTCAAGGCAATATAAGATATAACAAAAACTACGATAGAACTGAAATGACTGTTAATAATATAAATAAATTAAAAGCAGAAGAAAGAATACTTATGTTAAAAAATGGCTCGTAAAAAAAAGGAAGAATTGGAAGGAACTGAAGAATTGGAAGAAAAGCAATTAGAATTGGAAGACTTACCTGGTGTAGGTCCTATGACTGCAGAAAAATTGAGAGAGGCAGGATATGACACTATTATGGCAATTGCGGTTGCACCAACTCAAGAATTATCGGATTCTAGTGGTATGACTGTAGCTGGTGCAATGAAAGCTCAAATAGCTGCACGAAATGCACTGGATATGGGATTTATTAGTGGAACGGAATTAGTTGAAAGAAAAAGTGTTGTTGAAAGAATTAAAACAGGTTCCGAAGATTTTGATGGTTTACTTGGTGGGGGTGTTGAAACACAGAGCATAACCGAAGCATTTGGAGAATTTGGTTCAGGAAAAAGTCAATTAGGTATGATGTTGGCAGTAAATTGTCAATTGAGTAAAGAAGAGGGTGGTTTAGATAAAGATGTAATTTATCTTGATACCGAGAATACGTTCAGACCTGAAAGAATTAAACAAATTTCAGAATCCAGAGGTCTAGATCCGAATACAATATTAAGCAGAATAATGGTTGCTAGAGCATATACGTCCGATCACCAAATGTTGCTAGTAGATAAATTGGATGAAATGATTGGAAAGCATCCGAGAAAGTTTGGATTAATTATTGTAGATTCTTTGATGAGTTTATTTAGATCTGAATATGCGGGACGAGGAACGTTGGCAACAAGACAACAAAAATTAAATAGACATCTACATGCCTTGCAGAGTGTTGCAGATAAACATAATATGGCAGTATATGTTACAAATCAAGTTCAATCTAATCCGGGAATATTTTTTGGAAATCCTACTACTGCGATAGGAGGACACATATTGGGTCACGCATCACAATTCAGATTATTCTTACGTAAAGGTAAGGGTGGTAAGAGAGTCGCCAAATTAGTGGATTCACCTTATTTACCTGAGGGTGAGATTTTATTCAATATTACCGAAAAAGGAATAGAAGAAGCTTAAATAAAATAAAGTATATTTGAATTATGGATTTTTTGATAGGTATAATTATACTGGCAATATTGTTATGTCTGCCAATCGACTTATATAAATATGAAATTCCGGATATTATTTCAAATGGTCTTATTTTAATTGGGATTTTAGTTCACAGTTATTTAATAATTTATGAAAAAATATTATTTTCTGACTTATTAATCTCTTTGGGCTTTGGTAGTTTTGTAGGTCTGGGTTTATTCTTTAGTGGTAATTGGGGTGGTGGTGACGCTAAACTTTTAGTTGGGGTTTCTGCTGCTGGTGCTGCTTTGAAAAATACGCTTCCATTTATTATTGAATATACTATAAATTTAATTTTGGCCGGAGGAATTTATTCAATATTCGTTGTTTATTTCTATTCTTTGAAAAATTATCAAAAACTAAAAAGAGAGCCGTATATTAAGGAATTATTTATTCTAACCGCAGCATTTAGTATTATTTTTTTACCTGCTGGAATGATATTCTTAGTACTTTTAACAATGTATCTTAGCTATATAATACAAAAAAAATATTTTGATAAAGAAATAAATACTAAGGATCTTGTTGAGGGTGATTGGGTGGTAGAAAAAATATATCATAATAAAAAATTAATATATTCTCCGAGAAAAATTGGCTTATTGAAAAAAGATATTAGCTTGATACAAAAATACAAAAAATCTGTGAAGGTGAAGGGCGGAATTGCTTTTGCTCCGGCTTTTTTTATTGCAATAATATTTACTTTAAATTACCCAGATATAATTTTTGACCTATTTTTAGCCAGAATCTAAGTAAAATATAAAAAGGACTGGCGATTTATATAAGAATGGGTATAATCACAGCGCCGCATTTCGTTTTAATTGCAATAGTTGGATTTTTTGCAGTTGTTTGGAGTTTAGTTTCAATGGGAGTAATTAAAACAAGAGATCATTCATTACATGCTGAAAAAAATGCATTTATCAATAATGCAGTAAAAACAATTGAGGCAACTTATAATTATCTTGAACAAATTCCTTCAGAACACAGAGATCAAGCAAGAGCACATTTACACAGAGGCGAATTAAATAATGCTTTAGAATCTGCAAGAATAAATCACGACGTATATCACTTTTTTAAAAATTATTAATTATATCTTTTATTCACTTTTACTTTTAAAATCTTAGATTTTGGTTTAGCTTTTTTAACAACATTCGGAGAGCTAGTATGTTTCTTTCTTGCTTTTAAATTTAGGTTATTTGATATAAGTTCAAATGATTCTTTTAATTTATTTGGATCGGTTTTTTGTCTCTTTGGTGCCAAAATCATATTATCATTATCGAAACGCGGTACTAAATGGAAGTGAGTATGAGGTACTTCTTGACCTGCAGAGGGGCCATTATTTTGAATTATATTTATTCCAGTGCAGCCTGTTATTCGAATTAACTCTTTACTTAATTTCTTCATAATTACTGATATATGACGTAGATCTGAGTCGGTCATATCCATGAAAGTAACTGATTCTTTCTTAGGAATAACTAGAGTGTGCCCAATATTAATTGGATTTATGTCCAAAATTGCAATACATTTCTTGTCTTCATAAACTTTATAGCACGGAATTTCTCCGGAGATAATTTTAGAGAATAAAGAAGCCATATATAAGAATGATATAAATAATTATAAGTCTTATTTTTATTACATTAATACTAAATTAAATATGGATTTGATACTTTATAACTCGTTAAGTAAAAGTAAAGAAAAATTTATTCCTAAAACAAAGGGTGAGGTAAATATCTACTCTTGCGGTCCAACAGTATATAATACGCCGCACATAGGTAATCTGAGAAATTTTATTTTTGTAGATTTTATGAAGTCAATTTTTAAATTAAATAAATTAAAAATTAATCATATTTTGAATATTACAGACGTAGGTCATCTATCTTCAGATTCTGATGAGGGCGAAGATAAATTAAAAATGGCATCAAAAAAAGAAAAATTGAGTGTCTGGGATATTGCAGATAAATACACCAAAATATTTTTGAATAATTTAAAGGATCTTGAAATTGAGCTGCCCAAAGTAATGCCAAAAGCAACAGACCATATAGCTGAACAAATTGAAATGATTAAAAAATTAGAGGCGTCCGGATATGCTTATGAATCAAATGGCAATGTATACTTTGATACTTCAAAGGTAGAATATGGTAAATTGGGAAGTATTGTTGATAGTTCAAAATCTCGGGTCGGCTTAGATCCAAATAAAAAAAATAAACACGATTTTGTATTATGGTTCACTAAATCCAAATTTGAAGACCAGGATATGAAATGGGAATCGCCCTGGGGGCGTGGTTATCCGGGATGGCACATAGAATGTTCTGCAATGGCAGAAAAATATTTGGGTAAAAAAATAGATTTACATACGGGCGGAGAAGATTTGTTGCCTATTCATCACAATAATGAAATTGCTCAATCTGAAAGTTATTATGGTGGTAAGAAGTGGGTAAATTACTGGGTACATATTGCTTTTCTTAATATCAATTCCGAAAAAATGAGTAAATCTAAAAAAAATTTTTTATCGCTGGAAGAACTTAAATCTAAAAATTTTAGTCCTTTGGATTTTAGGTATTATTGTCTTGGTACTCATTACCGAAAAAATATGAATTTTACCGAAGAAGGAATACTATCTGCAAAAAATTCAAGAAAGCATTTAATTGAGTCTTATATTAAATTGGGGAGTGAATCTCCGTCAAGATTATTTGAACCGTATTTAAATGAAATAATTTCTTGTTTGATGGAAGATTTTAACATACCGCGAGCATTGGGTGTATTGAATGAAGCAATTTCAGATAAAAAATTAAATTCCGGAGATAAGAAAGAACTATTAGAATTCTTTGACGACGTTTTTAAATTGGGAATTAAATCAGCCAAAGTAAAAGATAGTGGAATAATTAACTTATTTAATTCTCGGGATGAATTTAGGAAAAATAAAGATTGGTCAAAATCTGATGAAATTCGTGAAGAGTTATCTTCAAAAGGTTATATTGTACTAGATGATCTTGAGAAATCGTATATATATCAAAAAAATTAATCTTTGACTAATTTCTTTAAAATTTTATAATCTGAAGAAAGATCGGACATAAGAACTTTTTCAAATTTATTTTTATGATTGTGTTTTGACTTCTTAGGTAAAAAATTTTTGTCATGTAACAGTAAGTTAAACTTCATATTATAGATGAATGTATATATTTAAAAAATTAAGGGCGGGGAGGGATTTGAACCCCCGAATGACGGGACTGCAACCCGTTGCCTTACCGGACTTGGCCACCCGCCCAATAGTATTTCTAAATTGATTGATTTATAATGATTTTGATATATTTAAATAAAATAATAAATAAATTCATTATGTACAAACGATTAAGCTCGCGGATGATACGATTGAAAAGGGCAATTTATGCAAAACGTAGACGTGCTGCGCGAAAGAAAAAAATTAGAGAGCAGAAAAAAATGATAAAACGTGTTGCTCTGTCTTTTGTTGGAATAACGGGCATTGTACTTATTTGGAGTTCAATTTCACGATATGCTGAAACTAACTTGACAATGGGTGATTCATTGGCAATCGGATTTGGTCTTTTATTTGTATCCGGACTATTGACAAAGAGATTTATAAGAACTTTTGCATAAAATTATTTAAAATAATACTTGCTTAATCAATAATGGCATTAATTTTCCCTCATGAGTTTATTGCTAAAACTGCTATACACTCTGTTAAGGCAAATTTAGCGAAAGAATTAGTATCTCGAGGAATGACGCAGAGATCAATTGCAGATTTACTTGAATCTCAAACTTCTACAATATCGCAGTATATTGGTGGAACTCGGGGAAATACATACGAGTTATCTGAATCAACAACAAGATTGATGAGTTTGGTTTGTGATGCAATAATTAACAATCCTGAACAAGAAATAGTAACATACGGTATTTCTCAAATTTGTGATCATATTATTAAAGAAGAGTACGGTTTTCATTTTAGAGACTAATATTGTTGCAAATACTAATCTTTATAAGGTTAAAATTGAACAATTTTTATGGAAGATGAACAAAAAATGCATATGGATGGCGATATAAATCAAGATGAAGATGATTCTTTACCATTTCCGAGAGCAAGAGTAGTTAATTTGATGAGAGGACATATTACTGAAGGTAAACAAATAAGATCTGAAGTAAAGGACGCATTAAATTTATGGCTAGGTAACTTACTGGGTAAAGTTGCAAAGGAAATGAATAAATCACCTTATGGATCGATAGGTATTGCTGATTTTCAAAGAGCTGTAAATCCTTATGATCAAATATCAAATCTTGTTAAAGATGAAAAAAGATTACACGTTAGTCTAGAAAAGTTAAAGGCTGATGCAGATCAAATTCAACGAGACATGAGAAGATTTTTTGACCAAATTAAAGGCTCAGAATGAATACAACCATAGATTATTCCGAGATTAATTCTCGGAAATTTTATTCAATAATTTCAAATAATAATCAGAAAACTTTTGAAAAATATGAGATTGAAAAACCGTACTTATTACTTAACAATCATGAAAATTATAATTTAGAAAATTATAACTTTGAATTTGTTCAAAAAATTTTTAGAAATAAGGAAAAAAAACTTGCTAAATTAATTTTTGAGGATA
>CEUH01064070.1_pt1 | contig 11082 bp, 18 predicted proteins | sample 356461 | NCBI WGS metagenome assembly CEUH01 (sample SAMEA2623275, study PRJEB7988) | marine metagenome | isolation source: saline water (ENVO:00002010), including
ATTTCAACAGAAGAGCACGAAACCATAGTATTACCACTCATATCATCGATTATCTGAGCATATACAGCTTTATTGCTTTTAAATACTGATACCCTAGGTCTTTCTTTAGTGCCAGATATTTTTGCTCTGATACTTTTCCTAATTTTCAATCTTCTTTTTTCTTTATTAATACTCATAAGTTATAATTTAAGCAGCAGCAGTTTTACCAACTTTTCTTCTAACATATTCTCCTACAAACTTCACTCCCTTTCCTTTGTATGGCTCAACAGGTCTCAAGGACTTGAGCTTAGCAGCTATTTGTCCAATTAATTGCTTATCAATCCCGTTTAATGTTATTACTGGGGCTTTTCCTTTTGCTGTTTCAGTGCTTACCTTAATTTCTTCTGGAACCTGAAAATAAATGTTGTGTGAATATCCAAGAGAAAGATTTAATAAATTTCCTTGGTTAGATGCTTTATATCCAACTCCGACTAACTCTAGATTTAATTCATATCCTTCGGAAACACCGTGAACACCATTGAAAATTAGAGCTCTGTAGAGACCATGTAGAGCTTTATGTCTTTTTTGTTCTGACGGTCTAGCTATACTTAGAATATTATCTTCAATTTTAATCTTGAAATCAGGATCGAATTTTTGATTAAGCTCTCCTTTTGGACCCTTAATATTAATATTAGATCCGTTGACACTGACTGTAACGCCTTCAGGAATTGAAACTGGATTTAAACCTACTCTAGACATAATAATTTTTTAATAAACATAACATAAAACTTCTCCTCCAATCTTCATTTTTCTAGCCTCTTTGTCAGTTATAACACCTTTAGAAGTAGAGAGAATAGCAACTCCCAAACCGTTTATAACTCTAGGTAAGTTATCAGAACCAACATATTTTCTTAATCCCGGTTTACTTACCCTAACAATTTTCTCGATAGCAGATAAATTTGTTCTTGGGTTATACTTAAGGGCAATTTTAATAGTTCCTTGAGGTCCTTTATCTTCAAACTTGTAGTTAGTTATGAAACCTTGATCATGAAGAACCTTGGTAATTTCTTTTTTAATATTTGACGCAGGAATTTCAATAATTCTGTGATTGGCTTGGATCCCGTTTCTAATCCTTGTTAAAAAGTCTGCTATAGTATCAGTATTCATATTATTTTTTTAAAAAGCTTGCAAATTTAAACATTAATAGTAAAAGTTACCAACTAGCTTTAGTTATACCAGGTATTTTTCCTTCAGATGCCATTTTTCTGAATTCAAGCCTAGATATTCCAAATTTTCTCATATATCCTTTAGGTCTTCCTGATAAATTACATCTATTATGTAATCTAACAGCAGAGGAGTTTCTAGGAAGTTTATCTAAACCTTCCCAGTCACCATTAGCTTTCAGCTCTTTCCTTTTAGCTGCATACCTCTCAACCAATTTTCTTCTTTTTAGATCTCTTACTTTTACTGCATTTTTTGCCATAATCTATATTTAATTTTTTGAGATAAAAGGCATACCAAATGCCTTTAATAACTCATAACTTTCTTCGTCGGTATTAGAATCAATAACAATAGTTATGTTCATACCATTTATCTTATTTATTTTATCAATACTAATTTCAGGAAATATAATTTGTTCCTTAACACCAAGAGTATAATTACCATTTCCATCAAAACCTTTATTGTTAAGACCTCTAAAATCTCTAACCCTTGGTATAGCGACAGAAATTAATCTATCAAGAAATTCATACATCATATCACCTCTAAGTGTTACTTTAGCGCCAATTGGCACATCTTCTCTTAATTTAAAATTAGAGATTGACTTTTTAGCTTTTGTAGCAACAGCTTTCTGACCAGTAATAAGAGTTAACTCATCAACACCTGCCTGAACTAGTTTTTTGTCATTAACTGCAGCACCTAATCCTTGATTAATGGATATTTTTTTAATTTTTGGTACCTGCATGACAGATTTATACTGAAGTCTTTCCATCAAGTCTGGAACTATTTCTTCAACATACTTTTTTTTCAATCTAGATAATGCCATTGTTAAATTACTTTATTGGTTTTTTTTGATAATCTTTCGATTTTACCATCCTTATTTCTTTTTCTATAAATTTTAGTTGGTTTTCCATCAGAAGGATCGACTAACATTAAATTGCTTATATGAATTGGAGCTTCTTGCTTCTCAATACCACCTTTAGGATTATCAGCAGACGGTTTAATGTGTTTAGTAACTAAATTAAGTCCTTCTACAATTGCCTTATACTTTGAAGGTAAAACAGTTAGAACTTTAGCTGACTTGCCTTTATCATTACCTGATAAAACAAAAACTGTATCTCCTTTTTTAATATGTATTTTCATCTCAATTTATTTATAGTACCTCAGGTGCTAATGAAACAATTTTCATAAAATTCTTTTCTCTAAGCTCTCTAGCAACTGGTCCAAAAACCCTAGTACCTTTAATTTCATCATTCTCGTTTAGCAGGATTGCGGCATTATCTTCGAATCTGATATATGAGCCATCTTTTCTTCTAACCTCTTTTTTTGTTCTTACAACAACAGCTCTTGAAACAGAACCTTTCTTTACAGAACCAGAAGGTAATGCGTGTTTTACAGAAACAACTATTTTATCTCCAACAGATGCATATCTTCTCTTTGTTCCACCTAGAACCCTAATACATAGGACCTCCTTGGCACCACTATTATCAGCAACTTTTAATCTACTTTCTTGTTGTATCATCTTATTTTACTTTTTCAACTATCTCAGTTAACCTCCATCTTTTATTTTTACTAATAGGTCTAGTTTCCATAACTCTAACTAAATCACCAATATCACATTGATTCTGCTCATCATGCGCAGTTAATTTAGAAGACTTCTTAACAAACTTACCGTAGATAGGATGCTTAACTCTTCTCTGAACTTCAACAGTAATAGTCTTGTCCATTTTATTACTTGTTACAATTCCTTCTCTTTGTTTTCTTAAATTTCTTTCCATATTACTCAGCTTTAGATGCTTTATTGTTTATTTCAGTTTTAATTCTTGCAACAAATCTTCTAGCAACTTTAATCCTCATAGGATTTTCAATAGGAGTTGCAGCATGAGAAAAAATTAGTTTTTCGAGATTTTCTTTCTCAACTACTAACTTCTTTTCAAGTTCTTCAACAGACAATGCTCTTAATTCTGAATTTTTCATTTTATTCTACGTAATCTCTTCTAGTTACAAATTTTGTTCTTACTGGTAGTTTCTGTGCAGCTAGCCTTAAAGCCTCTTTAGCTACATCACTAGTAACCCCTCCAGCTTCAAACATAATAGTTCCAGGCTTAACTACCGCTACCCAATACTCAGGAGCTCCTTTACCTTTACCCATCCTAACTTCAGCAGGCTTTTTGGTAACTGGTTTATCAGGGAATATTCTAATCCATACTTGGCCTTCACGCTTCATCTTTCTAGTAACTGCAATCCTAGCTGCCTCGATTTGTCTAGAGGTTATCCAACCTGCCTCAAGTGATTTTATTCCGAAAGATCCAAAGTTAATGGTATGTCCTCTCTGAGCAATACCTTTTACTCTACCTTTTTGTTTTTTTCTAAATTTTGTCCTTTTTGGCTGTAACATAATTTATGCTTTAAAAGTATTTTTACTTCCTACATTAAGTGATAAACTTCTTTTACCAACAACTTCACCTTTATATACCCAAACCTTAACACCTATCTTTCCATATATAGTAAGAGATTCACATATTGCGTAGTCGATATCTGCTCTAATTGTATGGAGAGGTGTTCTCCCTTCTTTATATTGCTCTGATCTAGCCATTTCTGCTCCACCAATTCTACCAGAAACTTTAACTTTAATTCCTTTAGCACCAACTCTCATAGCAGAAGCTATTGCTTGTTTCATAGCTCTTCTGTGAGAAATTCTAGCTCTAAGTTGCTGGGCAATTGAGTCACCAATTAGTTTGGCATCAATTTCAGGTCTTTTAATTTCAAAAATATTTATTTGGATATCCTTACCTGTAATTTTCTTTAATTCATTTTTAAGCTTATCTACCTCAGACCCACCTTTTCCTATAATAATTCCAGGTCTAGCAGTATGAATAGTTATCTCTAAAAGCTTCATTGTCCTTTCAATAACAACTTTAGAAATACCACCTCTAGGGATTCTTAACTCTATATAATTTCTTATCTTATGATCTTCTACTATTTTCTCAGAAAAATTCTTTCCACCATACCAGCTAGACTCCCAGCCTTTTATGATACCTAATCTAAGACCCGTAGGATTAATTTTTTGACCCATCTTTTTTATTTTGTTTATTTAAGCTATCTAAAACAATAGTAACATGATTAGATCTTTTTCTAATTCTGTGAGCTCTACCTTGAGGAGCAGGCCTTAACCTTTTAATCATTTTACCACCATTTACAAAAATTTCTTTAATAAAAAGATCAGCATCCTCAATTTTTTGATCTTTATTTTTTTCTTGCCAATTTGAAATAGCAGAAAGAACAAGCTTCTCCATCCTTTTTGATCCTATTTTAGCATCAAATTTCAAAGTATTTAAAGCTAAGTCAACATCCATACCTCTTATGAGATCAGCAATTAATCTCATTTTTCTTGGTGAAGTAGGAACATTATTAAGTTTTGCTATAGCTTCCATTATCTATTATTTTTATTAACGTGACCTCTAAAATTTCTTGTAGGTGAAAACTCACCGAGTTTATGACCTACCATATTCTCTGTAACAAAAACTGGGATAAACTTATTCCCATTATGTACTGCAAATGTCAAACCTACAAAATCAGGAGAGATCATTGATCTTCTGGACCAAGTTTTAATAACACTTTTATTTCCACTTTCATTAGCATTATCGACTTTCTTTCTAAGTCTAAAATCAATATAAGGTCCTTTTTTTAGTGATCTAGCCATTATTTATTTTCTTTTTTTAATAATTAATTTATCAGAATACTTATTTTTCTTTCTAGTCTTTAAGCCTTTTGCATATAGTCCATTTCTAGATCTAGGATGCCCACCAGAAGCTTTTCCTTCACCACCACCCATCGGATGATCAACAGGGTTCATAGCAACTGCTCTTACCCTAGGTCTTCTTCCAAGCCATCTATTTCTACCAGCTTTTCCTAGTCTGACATTCATGTGGTTGGCATTAGATACAGTTCCTATAGATGCTCTACAGGTTAGAAGAACTAACCTCATTTCACCAGAGGGAAGTTTAAGTGTAGCGTACTTACCCTCCTTCGCAACTAGCTGAACAAAAGAACCAGCACTTCTTGCCATAGCAGCACCTTTTTTAGGGAAAAGTTCTACATTATGAACAATTGTACCAAGTGGTATATTTTCAAGAGGTAAACAGTTACCAACTTCAATTGGAGACGACTCTCCAGAAATTACTTTTTGTCCAACTTTTAATCCATTAGGAGCAATAATATAGCTTTTGACTCCATCTACATAAGTAATTAAGGCAATATTAGCTGATCTGTTTGGATCATATTCTATTGACTTTACTGTAGCTTGGATATTATCTCTAACTCTCTTAAAATCAATAATTCTTATTTTTCTTTTATGACCTCCTCCAACGTTTCTTACAGTCATTTTTCCACCACTATTTCTTCCACCAGATTTTTTTAGTGTAGTAAGTAGAGACTTTTCTGGGGTTGAGGTAGTAATCTCTTCAAAAGAAGGAGCTATTCTAAATCTAAGCCCTGGAGTAACTGGTTTAATTTTTTTTGCCATTTGTATTTATTTAAATCTGAGAGTAAAAATCAATAAACTCTCCTTCTTTTAATTGAACAATTGCTTTTTTATAAGATGGTTTCCTTCCGTTTACTATACCTGTCTTAGTAAATTTAGAAACTGATTTACCCAAAACATTGATAGTATTTACGCTAACCACATTAACATCATAAGTTTTCTCAACAGCTTTTTTTACTTGAACTTTATTAGCTTTTCTATCTACAATAAAAGAGAACTTGCCTTTATCGTTAGATGAGGTAGCTTTTTCTGTTAATATAGGTTTAATTAGTATAGCCATTTTACTTTAAAATTTCATTTAGTTTTTTTACTGAATCTTCATCAAATAAAACACTATCAGCATTAATAATATCGTAGGTGTTGATATCATCAATCTTCTTAACTTTAGTATTCTTAAGATTATTAGAAGACAAAACAATGTTTTTTGAATTTTCAGATGTGAAAAGAAGAGATTTCTTATTTTCAATTGAAAAATTTGAAAGAATTGAAACAAATTCTTTTGTCTTTGGATGTTTTAAATCAAAATTTTCAATAATAAATAGAGACTTCTCTTTTACTTTGTGTGACAAAGCAGATTTTCTAGCTAAGTCTTTAACTTTTTTATTAACCTTATTTTTATATTCTCTTGGTTCTGGACCAAAAATTTGACCTCCACCCTTAAATAAAGGAGACTTAATACTACCAGCTCTTGCAGTTCCAGTCCCTTTTTGCTTCTTAATCTTTCTTGTTGAACCAACTATTTCTGATCTTCCTTTAACCTTACTATTACCTTGTCTTTGGTTAGTTAAATAGCTTTTAACATCTAAGTAGATAGCATGATCATTTGGCTCTATAGAAAAGATTTTGTCAGATAGCGTTATCTTTTTTCCACTAGACTTCCCTGAAATTTTATTTATATCAACTTTCATAAATATTAATTTGATAAAACTACGTAGGTGTTATTAGATCCTGGAACAGAACCACCTACATAGATTAAGTTATCTTTTTGATCTATTTTTAAAATTTTAAGATTTTGAACAGTTACTTTTTCGCCTCCAGTTCTTCCTGCCATTCTCATACCTTTAAAAACCCTAGAAGGGGTAGAACCAGCTCCAATTGATCCAGGTGCTCTATTTCTATTGTGCTGTCCATGAGTATTTTGTCCAACACCTCCAAAATTATGTCTCTTAACTACACCTTGGAAACCTTTACCTTTCGATACTGATGTTACATCGAGAAATTCATTTTCATTAAAAACATCATGTATCTTAATTTCCATCCCCAATTTTACTTTGCTATCAAATTCTTTTCTAAAGTTTCTAAATTCAACAATTTTCCTTTTAGGTGTTACACCAGATTTTGCAAAATGTCCCTGAGCAGACTTATTTGCTTTATTTGTTTTTAGGTCATCATATGCTAATTGAATAGCTCTGTAACCATCTTTATCTCTATCTTTTATTTGAGTAACAAAACATGGTCCTGCCTCAATAACAGTACATCCTACACTCTTTCCTTTCGAATCGAAGAGACTTGTCATACCTAATTTCTTTCCAATAATACCTGACATTTGTTACAAAAAAATTTAAGTTCTTTACACAAAATGTGTGCAAAGATAACAATTTAAGCTATCCCATCAAATATTAGAAAAGTTATTTTTAAGAAAAATTTGATGGATTTTTTAGACTATTTTTTGATATAAATTTTCTTTACTTCTAATAAAAAATCCCCTTCCATTATTATCAAAAAGATTAAGCCTGGCCTTAGACTTAAAAGGCTTATTTCCTCATAGATTTCAGATGAATATTCTACCTTTTTATTATATAAAACCTTGCCATTTATATCAACCAACAAATAATTTATTTTATCCTTTGGTAAGTAAGTAGATTGAACTCTTATATAATCAGATGAAGGGTTAGGATAAACATTAATTCTTACATCATCTTTTTCTAAACCTAAAACACTACCTTCAAATTCCTCAAATAGGATCCAGTTTAAATTAAATGGTGTTTTTGTAAATAACAACCTTATGTTTTTATCACCAGACTCAAGATTAATTTTAGGGAAATTATTAAAAGTTACCCAATCTTGCCAACCGTTAGTAGCTGGAAAAGAAACTGTGTGAAGTTCTTCCGCAACGGAATCTTCCATTAATAATAACTTTATGGTACCACCATTTGCATAATCTTGACTGCCATCAGAAGCAACTCTATAACTTAAATCATATAAACCAGCTTTTTGAACATTTATGACATAGTCAGCATAGTCAGCGGAGTCTAGGTAACCAATATTTTGACCTCCCCCATCATCTTCAGTCATTTCTAAGGATATTCCACTTTGGTATACATAATCCTCAGCTTCTAGATAACCTGGAACTGGAATTCCAACTGAAACATTATTATCAAATGAAAACCAATTTAAATTAAATGGACCTTCTAATATTTTTAACCTAATTTGATGCTCTCCTTCAGGTAGACTTAAAGCCTTACTTGTACTCTCCCACGTTTGCCAACCACCTGTAGTTGGTAATATTACATTCTGAAGAGAAGAATAAGTTCCAGAGGTAGGATCCAGGATGCTTAACTCAACTTGCCCTCCTGATGACCAATTAGGGTCAGCAGCTGACCTGTAGGTAACATTATATAAATCTCCACTTTCAATTTTTACATAGTAATCAGCATAATCTCCATTATCTAAACTTCCTATATTTAATCCTCCATTTTCATCTGATGTTGATTCCAGTTCAATACCCTTTTGATTGAAGTAATGCTCAGCCTCTATCTTACCAGGAATAGTATGAATATAAGATATTTTATTTTCTACAACTTCATTATTAAAGTTTATAAGCGTTTCACCATCCAATGCCATAACAGAATTTCCTGTGTAGGATATAGTAATAATATCTGTAGGCTGTATTTCTGAATTAAAATTTATTATTATTGACCTAGGAGATGATGAATAAGAAACATTTTCAATATCATTTTCTTGATCATTGATATTTAATTTAAAGTCGGACTTATTTAATGTTAATGTGTTATCTAAATTTTTATTGAAATTAATATTAATTGAATTTTCTGAAAGCGTAAATGATGAAATATATTTTGTTTGCAGTAGATTAATATCGCCAATTCTTTCAAATTCAAAAAAGCCTAAATTAAAGGTCCCTGTTTTAACCTGAAAAACAAATTTATCATCAGTATCATAAACTACTAATGAATCAATATTAATAAAAGACCAATTAGACCAAGACTCAGTATTAGGAACATTTATTAGATCTGTGACCTGATTATCATTAATCTTAAAATAGAAACTTCCGTCGTTATCCTCAGTAGCTACTCTAACTTTAATATTGTATAAACCAGATATAGGGTCTTTTAAGGTGTACTGCATCCATTCATCTGACTCAATCCATCCAACGTTATATCCATTTGATAGAGGATCTTCGTTATTCTGAATATCAACATTATCATTTCTATAAGCCCAACCATTATTCCAAGCAGAAAAATCCCCACCATAATTAGCTTCTGATCCAGCATCGTAATAAGCTTCTCCCATTATTCCTAAATCAAAGTCAGAAGCAAAAATTTTACCAGGGATAATATTTTCAGCATATGGTCTTGTTTCATCAGAAAAAGGCTGTCTAAATAAAGCGTCTATAACATCTTTCTGGTATCTAGTATTTTCAAACTTAATGTCTTCTGTCAATTGTCTCAATCCTTCAATTGCATCTTCCTTAGAAGGAGCTTCACCTCCTCCATTCCAATAATCGACAATTTTATTATATTTCTCATTATAACTAATTGACATAGGAGGTTGGATAGCACCAATACGCTTAAAAGGCCACCATGCCCAACCAATTCCATTTTCTTCAAAAACTTTTACGGCATCTCTGTACCAAAAATTGGAATTTTCACCTGTCTCTCCTACAAATAGAGGCACATTTAATGAATCTCTTAGAGGTAACATCCAATCTAAATATCCCTGATCTACTGGACTCCAGTATTTATGAGGACTATAAACAAAATTATCATCCCAAGGAGGTGTCAATCCAGTAAAATCATTCGCAAACCAGTTACCTTCAATAAATAAAATATGGTTATCACCCTCAGATCTTATTGCCTCAGTTATTTTTTCGTATAATTGTCTTAATAATAACCCACCAGGTATATCCCAATTAGGCTCATTAATTAGATCATATCCAGCAATCCATTCTTCATTTTTATATCTACTAGCAAGTCTTCTCCACAATTCAACAGTCTTGTTTTGATTTAGGGTACTTTCCCACAAGGAAGGTTTTGTTGGATCATAGTCAGATATGTCAGCGTTATAACCCTGACCACCTGGCGCAGCATGTAAATCAATCATAAGATAGATTTGATTTTGCTTACACCAGCTCAATAGACTATCCAAAAGAGTAAACCCAATTTCTTTTTCAGTATATGCATTAGGAAAAGGCTCATTCTCAATAGGTTCAGTAAATAAATTGTAATGTATAGGTACTCTGATAAGATTAAAACCCCATTGTTTCATTGAATCAATATCAATTTTTCTTACATGATTTGAGAGCCAGTTGTTATAGAAAACGTCTGTTTCTTCTTCACCTATTAATTCAATTAACCTGTCTTTAATTTGATATTGGGTAGATGAAAAACCTCCAGGAGCCATCATATATCCTTCTTGGACCATCCAACCTCCAAGCCCCATACCTCTAAATATTATAGTATCACCGTTTTCGTTAACTATAGACGTACCAGATGTGCTTAGAAAATTTTGCGAATATGAAGAGAAGTTTAATACTAAAAATAGTACTAAAAAGTTAGATAGTTTGGTCATATGCATCACGAAGTAAATGCACAAAAGATAAATTTCAAAATGAAATGTATTAAACTTTTATTTCGACATCGACACCACTTGGTAGTTCAAGTTTCATTAAAGCATCAACAGTTTGACTGCTATTAGAATATATATCTAATAACCTTTTATAAGTGCAAAGTTTAAATTGTTCCCTGGATGTTTTATTGACATGGGGAGATCTCAATACTGTAAAAATTTCTTTTCTTGTGGGTAGTGGAATAGGACCACTAACAATAGCACCTGTTGTTTTAACAGCTTTTACAATCTTATCAGAACTTTTATCAACTAAATTGTAGTCAAAGGATTTAAGCTTAATTCTTATTTTTTGTGCCATTTTATTAATTTAATTCTCCATTTGCTTTAGAAATAATTCCTTCTGCAATATTTTTTGGGACACCAGTATAATGTGAAAATGTTAATGATGCAGAAGCTCTACCTGAACTTAATGTTCTAAGGTCAGTAACATAGCCAAATAATTCAGATAAAGGAACATCTGCCTTTATAATTTGAGA
>CEUH01067345.1_pt1 | contig 11080 bp, 12 predicted proteins | sample 356461 | NCBI WGS metagenome assembly CEUH01 (sample SAMEA2623275, study PRJEB7988) | marine metagenome | isolation source: saline water (ENVO:00002010), including
CTTGCAAAAATATTTTTCAATTCAACTTCAACCATTTTTTGAAGCTTGTATTCGTTAAATGATATTTCATCAAATTCTACAGGCACTGAGGTACTGTTAGAAAACATAGTCTGACCTAAAAACAGAAAACAAATTATCAGTCTTAACATTGTTTAAATATAAAAAATATAAAATATCTTATAAACTAATTCTATTTTAAAATGTACGCAGTCATTTTTTGTATATTGTGTTTACTAAATCATTCATAATGAGAAAATATGTATACTTTTTACTTCTTTCGGCAGTTGTTTATGCGTGTTCAGATTCTGAAAATGAAAACAATATTCAAGATTTAACTGTTTCAGAACACATTGAATTAATAAAAAATCACGATAATAAGATTGAAATTTCCTTTGATGATCTTCCTGATGTTTCACAGAGTTACATTAACAGTTTAGAAAATAATATTACTACTGAGCAGATCTTACATGCCCAAGATATTGGTTATGAAGTTAAAATTAAAAGGGAATCTAGAAGCTTGGTGTCACTTTTAAATATTCTTTACATATATTTCGATCAGGATGGAGATTTTCTTTTAGATGATAATTATGATGAAGATGGTGATGGGGAGTATGATATATATGACGAATGGGAAAATTTCATGTGTTTTGATATACAATTTCCCATATCTGTGAGTATGCCTGATGAATCACAAATTACCATTGAAAATGAAGATGAATTATATGAAGCTGCTGAATCATATTATGAGATGAGTGAAGAATATGATGACTTGCCTGAAATCAATTTTCCGATTAATATTATTTTTTATTATGAAGATGAAAACGGAAATGAAATTGAAGAGGCAGTTGGTGTTAGCAGTCAAGACGAACTTGATTTATATTTCGAAATTTGCGAAGATGGATGGTATGATGAGGATTGGGGCTGGGATGAAATGGAATGTGTAGAGTTGGTATACCCCATTTCTATCGAAAATCCTGAAAGTGAAATTATTACAGTTGAAAGTGAACACGAATTATATGAATATATAGATCAGTATTATCAAAATTGTAATAGTGATGATTGTTATGGTGAATTTGAACTAGTTTTCCCTCTGACAATTGAGTACTACTCTGAAAATAATGATCAGACTCAAATATTAACTATAAGTTCTCAAGAAGAATTAGATGAATATTTGGAAGAATACTGCAATCACGATATTGGAGATGATTCTGACGACTGGCATGTAGATAATGAGTGTGGAGAAATAATTTACCCTTTAACTATTCAAAATTCGAATGGTGATCAGATAACTGGAAATAACGAAGAAGAGTTACAGATATTACTAGAGGAATGGTGGTCAAATAACTGCAATTCAATTGAGTGTAATAGTGAATTTGAGATTGTATTTCCAATTACTATGCAGTATGAAAACGAACAAGGTGAAATTATTGTAATGACTATACAGTCAGAAGAAATACTAGAAGAAATCACAGAACAATACTGTGGTGACTAAAGTTTAGCTTAAACAATAACAACCTAATTTCAGCTCTGTAAAATTTCAATTATATATATTTCACTAAATTGTTGTTACTTACTGTTTAATAAGCATAAAATAATGAGCTATAAAAATGATGGTTTTTTACATCTAGGGATTGTGTTATCCACAACTATCAGAAAATTTACAAATTGAAAAATTATACCGATATTATAATTATTGGGGCAGGACTCTCTGGAATAGGATCAGCCTGTCATTTAGAAAGAAAAAATCCTGAAAAGTCATATATAATTTTTGAAGCCAGAAAAGAGTTAGGAGGAACCTGGAGTCTTTTTAAATATCCTGGAATTAGATCTGACTCTGACATGTATACATTTGGGTTTTCTTTTAAGATGTGGAATAATCCAAAATCATTTGCAGATGCACCAAGCATTTTAAAGTATTTGAAAGAAGCAGCATCTGAACACAAAATACATGAAAAAATCAAATATCAAACGAAAGTATCAGAAGTAAACTTTGACACTTCAAAAAAAATATGGTCTGTAATTACGATAAATAAATCAAAAAAAAGAGAAGTATTTTACTCTCGCTTTTTATTTTCATGTACCGGATATTATAATTATAATGAGGGATATATACCAAAGTATCAAGGAGTCAATAATTTTAGAGGAATATTTGTCCATCCACAATATTGGCCTAAAAACTTGGATTATAAAAACAAAAAAGTTGTAGTAATTGGAAGTGGTGCTACCGCCGTAACATTAATTCCTGAATTGGCAAAAAAGACTTCAGAAATTACAATGCTTCAAAGGTCTCCAAGCTATGTTGGAGCCTTTACTAATAATGATAAATATGCTAAATTTTTAAAAGTTTGTTTTCCCAAAAAATTGGCTCATAAACTTATAAGGTTTAAAAATATTTTTGTTCAAATTTTATTTTTTAACGCTTGTAAAATTTGGCCTTCATACATGAAAAAGTTATTATTAAAAGCAACTCAAAAACAATTGGGAAATTTTCCTGCTAAGCCTCACTTTGAACCTAGCTATAATCCGTGGGATCAAAGATTTTGTGTTGCTCCAGATGGAGATTTATTTAAGGTAATAAGAGAGGGCAAGGCAAAGATAATCACAGATGAAATTACTTCATTTAACAAAAAAGGGTTAAAGCTTAGTTCCGGTAAAAGTCTAGAAGCAGACATTGTAATTAGTGCAACCGGTTTAAAATTATTGGCTTTTGGTGGTACAAAGATTAGTATAGATAATATTTCATATAATCCATCTAATGCATTAACATATAAAGGACTTATGTTAAGTGGACTACCAAATTGTATTTTTTTTGCAGGATATACTAATGCCTCTTGGACTCTAAAAAGTGATTTAACCAGTGAATATGCTAACAGGCTATTTAATCTTATGGATAAAAATAAATTTCAATACTTTAAGCCTAAAGTTTTAGATAAAAATATGAGTATTTCCCCTTTTTTAAATTTAAATTCTAGTTATATTAACAGATCATCTCATATGTTCCCTAAACAAGGATCTAAAGTGCCCTGGAAACTTTATCAAAATTATTTTTTAGACTATAAAATGCTAAGAATAGATAAAATTCAAGACAAAAATTTAATACTTAAATAACAAAGACATAAATTGCGAATAATTATGAAAAATTTACTTAGACTTATATTTTTTATGCTTTTAACGGCATGTAGTTCGGACGAAAATTCTGGAAATAATGAAGTAATTAATTTACCTGCCATTATTTCTGCTAACGTTAATTCTTTATCTTTTGAAAATACCATGGTATCCCAGATTTCAGAAAGCCAAGTAATAATTATAAATACAGAAAACACTTTATCTGAAATTAATATTGTATCACCAAATGGATATGAGATTTCTAGAGATAATAATTCATTTTTAGATAATATTTCTTTTATTCCTGAGATTTCAAATGAAATATATATAAGATTTAAGCCAACTGAAGCTGTTAATTACAATTCCACACTTGTAATTTCCTCTGAGGATATTAATAATAATATTAATATAAACTTATTTGGATTAGGAACTCCTTTAATTCACAACTACCAAACATTTCAAAATCAGGCATTAGGTTATGGTGGTGGATTTAGTCAATCCGCAATCCAAACATTTTATCTTCATGATGATCTTTCTGAAATTGAGCAAATAAAAATGTATTTGCAAATTGATTGTCCTTCAACAGGGTGTGATGATTGGGATAGATTTGCAAACGTTAAGGTAAAGGATCAAAGCAATGGAAATTGGTATGAAATCGCCAGGTATATTACCCCTTATTGGGTAGGTACTCAACAACTTGATAGAGGTCTAGAATTTGATGTTACTGACTTTAAATCATTTTTGAAAGATAATGTTGAACTGAGAATATATATTGAAAATTGGACTTCAAAGGCTGATATCGTTAGTATAGATTTTGATTTTATCGCTGGGACACCTGATTATGAGTACTATGCCGTTTCCGAAGTCCTAAATTTACATTCTAACTCTATTGCTGGTGTTCCTTACGGAGTTTCGCATAATATAGATTTGGAAAAGTCTATTCAAATTCCAAGTAATTCAGAAAATATTGAATTTAGAACTATTATTTCTGGATGGGGCCATGCTACCCCTTATGACGCGGACGGAAGGCCTTGTGCAGAATGGTGTTACAGAACTCATGACATTAAAATTAATGGTAGTAATACATTTCAACATGATATGGGCCCAATTGGCTGTTCGGCCAATCCGATAAATAATCAAAATCCTGGGAATTGGCAACCAAATAGAGCTGGATGGTGCCCTGGAATGGCTGTCCCAGTTAGAGTTAACACATTAGAAGCAAATTTTAGTGGGGCAAATATTTCTTTTGAATATGATTTTGAGGATTGGGTTAGTGACGGTAACGGAGGAAATGCATTTTATGCCATTTCAACATATATTGTGATAAAAAGCAACTCTGAAATATCCCCTGCCGTAGTTGTAGACTAAGCAAAGTTATTACATCAAATTTTAATTAAATAAGAATTAAAAAGGTCATGAAAAAATTTCCATGACCTTTATATTATAAGGTTATATTAGTTAGAATTTATTGAGTTATCTAATTTTTAACTGGTCTACCATCACTATCCTTGTAGGCACCTACAAGAATTATGATAAAATCAATTAATGCCCAAATACCGCATCCACCACCAGTTAACAATTGGGCGACACCAATTAGTGTATGACCTGCGTAAAACCTATGAGCTCCTAAGTATCCAAAAAAGAAGCAAAGAAGTAAAGATGCCACATAGGATTTTTCACTTGGAGCATTTTGAGAATAACTCATAATTTTACTTTTCTAGCTCTCTTCCGTCAGCCATTGTCATCTTACCTAGAAGAATCATCCAGAGATCATATATTTGCCAGAAAATTCCAAGTCCACATACCAGCGATAAAACTAACATGTACCACCAGTTGTCATATCCCATCATTTTTCTATGGATACCCGTCCACCCTATTAGCCAGCAAAATAAGGCCATTTTCATTTTTGATTGTAATTCTGTTTGTTCAGACATAATAATTTAGTTTATAAGTTAGTATGCAAATATAAAAAATATTACGATACATTTAATCAAGTATCACAAATTTTTAAGACAAAATGTATAGCATAATATTCTCTAAATAGAATATTTTATTTACATTTAATTTTAATAAAAAAAAAGATAATGAAAAAAATACTTTATTCAATGATTGCTGCTTTTTTGATTTTCGCATGCAATAATGAAAATTCAGAAATAAATAAAACCTTTGAAAAAAATTCAAAGACTATGGAAATATTACTTAATAGCTTTGCAAATGAGGATGTTGATTACTCTCATTTCTCGAAAAATGCGGTTTTCAAGGGCACACTATTAGGCTCAAAGGATTCGTTATTTTTATCAGAAATTAAGGAAATTCATAAAGGTTTTTTTGCTAAGTACGATGTAGAGCACCCACCTACTTTTAATTTTTTACAAGGGGTTAACCCAGAGACAGGAAATGCAGACGGATCTGTAAGAATGTATTACGATATGAAAGTTACTAATTCTGCAAATGGTAAGTCTGTTACTATACCAATTTATGAATCCTTTGATTTTGATGATCAGGGAAAAGCAATTTACATACAATGGTATTGTGACTGGACCGCGTCATTATTGTCACTTGAATAATAATATAAATTTCTAAAACATGGGATTACTTTCGGGATTACTTGGGAATGCCTCGGTAATTGATAATCAAAAATTAGAAAAAGAATTTGAGAAAATTTTAATAGAAGGTGAAAAAATTGAAGCTGGATTTAAGATAATTAGAGATCTGTTTATTTTCTCAAACAAAAGACTGATTCTTGTAGATAAACAGGGTTTAACAGGAAAAAAAATGGAGTACCTTTCCATCGCTTACAAAAGTGTTTCTAAATATAGTATTGAAACTGCAGGAACATTTGATTTAGATGCCGAATTAAAAATTTGGGTTTATAATGACAATGTTGCACCCAGCGTTAGTAAAAAATTTAACAGATCTGTTAATGTGTACGAGGTACAAAAAATACTTAGTAAATTTGTACTTTAGTAGTTTTTAAATTAAAAAAATTAAATTAATATCGAAGAATTAATCTAGAGTTACACTTTGGACATTTAGATAAAAATGAAATATATTCTTGCCATTTTTTTCTTTTCCAACTGTGATTACATTTTAAACATTTCATAATTACAATTTACAATAATTTTAATTTATGTTTTAAGTGCATTTCTTTTATTAAATTAGAGGAATAATAACCTTTCTTATTGGAATTACTCATATTATATATTTTTTTAACAATTGGTTTATCCTTTTTGTGTTCAATATTAGAAGCAGTTTTGTTAAGTGTTAATACTACTTTTATCAAAATAAAATTAAAGGAGGGCCAAAATTATGCTAAAAAGCTATTTGAATTAAAGAATGATATTGACGAACCATTAATAATTATTTTAACCCTAAATACTATAGCACATACAGTAGGTGCAATTTTAGTAGGAGTTCAAGCAACAGTTGCTTATTCTGATTTAGATTTAGAAAACACATTTTTCCCACAAGGCCTATCAGATGAGATAGTTGTCGGGTTTGTGTCAACTATCATGACTATTTTAATCCTACTTTTTTCTGAAATAATCCCAAAAACTATTGGAGCAAAATATTGGAATAATTTAGCAAAATTTACAACAATCTTTCTTTCTTCAATTATTCCTATTTTTAAATACTCAGGAATATTATGGATTCTACAAGCTTTTACTAGATATATTGGGGGCTCTAAAAAACAACTAGTACTTAAAAGAGAAGATATTTCAACAATTGCGGAAATTGCTAAAGAAGAGGGGTTAATTGAAGAAAAAGATTCAAAATTTATTAAGAATATCGTAAAACTTAGAAATGTAACATTAAAAGAAATTATGACTCCAAGATCAGTAATGGTGACCGCTGATGAAAATCTTTCAATTAATGAGTTCTATGAAAAAAACCCTGACCTAATATTTTCCAGAATTCCAATATTAAATGGAAATAAAATCGAGGCATATGTTCTTAAAGACACCATACTTGAAAGCATCATTAACAATAAAGGCAGCTTTAAACTTAATGAAATTAAAAGACCCATTATTACTTCAAAAGAAAATACAAAAATTCCTAAACTTTTTGATATGCTATTAAAAGAGCGAGAGCATATATCTTTGGTAGTAGATGAGTTTAATTCGTCTATTGGATTGGTAACTCTTGAAGATATAATTGAAACAATCTTGGGATATGAAATTGTAGATGAAACCGATATGGTTGATGACATGCAGGTTCTTGCAAGAAAAATAAGTTCAAATAATAAATGAGTGTAAAAGAAATATACTTTAAACTGATATATCTAATAGTGTCTGTAGTTGTTAATGGAGTTTATTTTGATATTAAGCTGGATAATAAGTTTATAAAAAAAGATTTTAGAATTCATATTATTCAGTTATGAAATATTTGGAAACGAATTATCGATAAATACTTAACATGAAAAAGCTATTAATACTTCTTTTTATTCCTATTTCAATTCTTGGGCAAGAAGAAAAAGCTGAGATGAAAACCATAGTCAGCAAATTCACTAAAGCTTATAACTCTGAGGATTATGAATCCGTCTTTATGCTTTTTTCACCAAAAATGAAAAAATCGTTACCAATCAACGAATTAACAGATTTTTTACAGAATCTGTATTCTGGAGCAGGAAAGATATTAGAAAAAGAGTTTCTCAGGGAAGAAGATAATATATCAATTTACAAATTGAGTTTTGAAAACTGGGTTGCCCAATATAACTTCTCAATTAACAAGGAAAAACAGATTAATGATGTTTTTTATTTTATCCCATTTGAAGAGGAGATTTTTTCAAAAAAGGCAATAAATAATATCTCTAGTAAAGAAAAAATAATTTCTAAAGGTCAAGCTGAATTAATTTTTGAAAAATCAAAATATTTTCCAAATAATACTCAACTCGCATTGGCTTTTATTAATGGTAAAAATGTAAATTATTTTGGAATAAAACGAGAAAACGATTCAATAATTAATATAAACAATAGTAAGCATATTTTTGAAATCGGCTCAATTACAAAAGTATTTACTGCGAATTTACTTGCCCAAGCTGTTATTAAAAATAAATTAAAACTTAATCATAATATAAATGACTATTTAGAAATAAAATTGCAAAATGAAACCCCAATTTCATTCAAAAGTTTAGCTAACCATACCTCTGGACTTCCAAGAATGCCAGGTAATTTTAGTGTTGAAAAACTTGATTCAGCTAATGTTATGAAAGTTAGACACATCTTAATACCATACAAAGGTGCATTGGCAATTAAAGGGGATGTAGAATATACAAAAGATTCTGCAAAAAAAATTGCCGACAGTATAATTAAAGAAATTGTTGCAAATAATAAAAAGTTTGAATTGTTCTTAAAATTTTCATCAGATATAGATGTAAGCAATGAATTAGGTGAAATTGAATTTACATTTTTTGATGGATTTGAATCAGAATTTAGAGATTTTTGTTTTGACAATGATGTTGGATCAATTGATATTGTTGAAACCGTGTATGGGTATCACATCATTGAAATTTTATCGAAAGGAGATGATAAAAGGCTTGTCAATCTGAGAAATCTTTCAGAAAATCCTTACAAATATTATGATAATATTGACCTGGAAAATTATCTAACAAACCAGCTAGAAATTGATAAAAAAGCAATTGGAAGCCCGATATATTCTAATTTAGGTTATGGCGTGCTGGGTTATACCTTGAGTAAAATATACGGATCAGATTATGAAAACTTAGTTCAAAAATTTATTTTTTCAAAACACGAAATGAACAACTCATTTTTTAACGCAGACTCGGTTGATGATAGACTCGTTCGTGGTCTAAATGATAAAGGTAATGTAACAGCAAATTGGGATTTTTCTGTCATGATTAGTGCTGGAGGTATTTTATCAAATACTGAAGATTTAGCTAAATATGCAGTAGCTCATTTTGATAAATCAAATACTGATTTAAACTTAATAAAAGAAAAGACAATTAAATTAAATAAACAAGTTGATATAGGTCTTGGTTGGCACATAATAAACTCTGAAAAAACTGAAAATAAATGGTTTTGGCACAACGGAGGAACAGGAGGGTATACTTCCTCTATGGCAATAGATGTCGAGAATAAAGTGGGGGTAGTAATTCTATCTAATGTTTCAGCAGCTAGCTCTCAAATGGGCAATATTGATCAACTCTGTTTTGAACTGATGAAAACATTAAAAGATGTAAATGGTGAGCTTATCTACAAATAGAGTGAGGATGATATCGCAAGGTTTTTCTTTTATATTTTGTATATAATCTTTTTACTTAATAACTTTTAAATAAGTTTAATTCATAAATCAATATGATAAAAAATTTACCACTAATATTTTCTTCTTCAATTATAGGAATAATTTTATTTCAATCAGCACTTGTTGCTCCAGCTGTTAATAAGCTTATTCATGCCTCTGAAGCAAGTGTTTTCTTAAGATATATTTGGCCGAAATTTTTTATAATCATTTGCGTCATTTCATTTATATCTTTTTTAATTATTGCGATTAATTCAAATCAAAACTTGTTAAAATATTTATCTTTTACAAGCTTTCTTTTGATGCTAATTTGTTACTTAATTACCCCTTCAATTAACGAAGCAAAAGACTCGTTAGACCAGCAGCTTTGGACAGTTTTACACATGTTAACAATAATTCTAACCTTAATTACTTTGATATTGAATTCCTTAATTATTATTTACTGGAAATATTTAAATTAATTCATTATTAAAAAAAATTTAGCTAAACACATATGCTGTTAGTTTAGATTTGCTCAATTATTATTAAATGAACAGGGAAAATTTTATTACAGTTAAAGATAACTTAGGGTGCTTGATTTTTAGAATAATTTCTTAACAACAGCCACATTCTTTTCTGTTTATGTGGTTTTTAGGTTTTTTAATTTTACAGAAATATGAAGGATATTTAGCAAGAAATAATTCTCCTAATATAACATCAGAAATATAGTTGTCACCTCCAAATTTTTTTCTTACAACAGAACCAAATTCTTCAATAGAATATAATTTGTTTTCTAATTCTAGCAAACTCTTTTCATTTTCTTCCATGTTATAAATTTATGATATTTAATTTATAGAGCAAATTCCATAAACCTTAAACAACTTTTTAACTAACTTGTAGGTTTATTAAGCATTTAAAAATTATGAAAAATATAATACTAATACTATTTGTTTCTTTATTTTTAAAAACCCATATGAACTCTCAAAATCTTGATTTAATTAATCCGTCTAAAAATATTGGAATAGAAAACTGGACTATTGTAAACGATGATGTTATGGGGGGTATTTCAAAGTCTGGTATTTTTATTAACGAAGAAAATAATCTAATTTTTAAGGGGTATTTATCTCTTGAAAATAATGGAGGATTTGCGTCTTCAAGGCTAGATATTTCAAATAAAAATCTTAAAGAGTTAAAGTATTTTAAAATTAAATTAAAAGGTGATGGAAATAATTATAAACTGCGATTAAGGGAAAAAAATGTGCGTGCTTCATATTCTTGTGATTTTAAATCCCAAAAAGATGAGTGGATAATTATAAAGCTTCCGATTGAAAAATTTAAAGCAAGCTGGAGGGGTTACACCTATTCAAATTATCCCGCTTTAAATATTGATAAAGTTAATTCATTGAGCCTTCATATTTCTGATAAGCAAGAGGGTAAGTTTAATTTAGAAATAGAATATATTAAAGCGGTTAAATAATCTATTGAAAAAGATTATAATGTTACATACAGACACACTTCAGTATTCTTTACTTAGTGATAATTTATTTATTATAATTTTAATATTACTTGTGTTTTGTTTATTATTAGTATTGTATAAATATTTGAAAAAATGAAAAATCTAATACTATTACTGTTTATTACATTTGTCTTTACTTGTAGTAGTGATGAGGAAGATACTCCTAATATGTGTATTGATGAATCATTAATCAATTTAGATTATGCTTGCACTGAAGAATAT
>CEUH01050272.1_pt1 | contig 11010 bp, 9 predicted proteins | sample 356461 | NCBI WGS metagenome assembly CEUH01 (sample SAMEA2623275, study PRJEB7988) | marine metagenome | isolation source: saline water (ENVO:00002010), including
GCGTTATTAAGAGTCGACGATAAAAAAGAGCTTAGTAACCCACCAAGAGTTCAAGAGAAAGAACTCAAGGAGCCAGAGAGAATCTCACTCAGGACCCCTAAGGAACTCGAACTTAAAGAAACAGAGCTAGTCTCTGTTTTTTTTCGCCTGGAATTTAGCTTAAGAATTTAATCATTACACCTGCAGCTACTGCAGAACCTATAACGCCAGCTATATTTGGCCCCATTGCGTGCATTAGTAGATGGTTTTGTGAGTTGTATTCAAGACCAACTTTATTAACAACCCTAGCCGCCATTGGTACTGCAGAAACTCCTGCAGCTCCAATCAATGGATTGATTTTAGTTTTACTGAATACATTTATAAGTTTTGCTACTAAAACTCCTGCAGCAGTGCCTATTGCAAATGCCACCATTCCTAAAATTAAAATACCCAGAGTTTCAGGTGATAAAAATTTATCTGCTGCTAGCTTAGATCCAACAGATAAACCTAAAAAGATAGTAACTATATTAATTAAAGAATTCTGAGCGACATCACTTAATCTATCCACCACTAAAGACTCCTTCATTAGGTTTCCAAGACATAACATACCTAATAGAGGCGCTGCGCTTGGAAGCAACAACCCAACAAGTAAAAAAAGCATAATTGGAAACACTATTTTTTCTTTTTGAGATACATTCCTTAGTTGCACCATTGAAATAGTTCTCTCACTCTCTGTTGTTAAAGCTCTCATTATTGGTGGTTGGATTAATGGAACTAAAGCCATATATGAATATGCAGCTACAGCAATTGGACCTAATAATTCAGGTGCAAGAATTGATGAAACATATATAGCAGTTGGGCCATCTGCACCACCAATAATGCCAGTCGCAGCAGCTTGTTTTAAGCTAAACTCTATCAAACCATAATAATCTAGAAGAAGGGCGCCCATAACTGTTGCAAAGATACCAAACTGGGCAGCAGCTCCCAATATTAATGTCTTTGGGTTTGCCAAAAGTGGGCCAAAATCTGTCATAGCACCAACACCCATGAAAATTAATAATGGAGCTACACCAGATCCAATGGCAGTCTCATAAAATACATATAATATACCTGGACTGTAACCTAAATTTTGTGCAGCAATATTTAACAATTGAAGTTCACTAAATGAAGCATTCTTTAAAAATTCAGAAAGATTTAATCCACTAATAGATAGTTCAGAAATAACTGTGCTTATCTCACCAGGATTATTGGCATAAATAAGTTTTTCTATTGGACTCATAGATAGTCCGATTTCAGGAATATTTGTCAATAAAGCGCCAAATCCAATAGGGAGTAACAGTAGTGGTTCAAATTTCTTGTCTATTGCTAGGTATATTAAAAGCAATCCAACAAGAATCATTACAGATTGCCCTATTGTTATGCTAAATATTCCTAAAGTTGAAAAAAATTCAATTAAGTTCATTAAACTACCTCAAATAAAGGATCGCCTGATTTAACTTTGTCACCATTTTTGATGAAGATTTGTTTAATTTTTCCGCTAACAGGTGTTTTGATTGTTGTTTCCATCTTCATTGCCTCTAAAACAATAATAGTTTCATCATCGCTAACAGCATCTCCAGCATTTTTTTCAATTCTAAAGATATTTCCAGCTAGTGGAGCATTTATAACCATACCAGTTTCATCTGATATAGGCTCATTATTATTTGATTGAAGTTCTGGATTTGAATTACCATTTATTATTTCTGGTTCATCAGTTTGTGAATACTTAACTAGATAATCTGTTTTGTCTATTACAACTTTATAATATCCATTCTTTTCTTCACTTAACTGAGTTGGAGATTTTTCGAAATAATCTTTGTTTTCTTTATTTTCTAGGAATTTTAATCCTATTTCAGGAAAGAGGGTATAGATAAGAATATTTTCTTCAGTATCATCAACGCTAATGTTATTTTCTTCTAGTGATTTTAAATATTTTTCTTTAGTGTGCATAAATTCATTTTCATCAATCAGATCTGCAGGACGGCATGTTATTGGATCTTCATCACCAAGAACTTTATTCTGTAAATTTTTATCTACATCTGCAGGAGTTTTACCGTACTCACCTTTCAGAATTGCTTGAGTCTCCTTTGTTATAACCTTGTATCTCTCATTATTGAGCACATTTATTACTGCCTGCGTACCTACAATTTGTGATGTTGGAGTTACAAGCGGTATATATCCTAAATCAGAACGAACATTTGGAATTTCATCTATTACTTCATCGAACTTATCAACTGCATTTTGTTCTTTAAGCTGACTTTCAAGATTTGTAAGCATTCCCCCAGGAACTTGAGAAGTAATTATTCTTGCATCAACACCTTTAAGTGATCCTTCAAAATCAGCATATTTTTTTCTAACTTCTCTAAAGTGCTTTGCAACTGGAGCTAAGTTATCTATCTTAATATCTGTTTTATATTGTGTGTTTTTTAATATACCAACTAATGTCTCAGTTGCTGAATGCCCGTAGGTCATACTCATTGATGAAATTGAAGTATCAACATTATCTAATCCTGCTTCAATGCACTTAATTGCAGTTGTTGTAGACATTCCTGTAGTAGCATGGCTATGAAGATGAATAGGAATATCAATTCTTTCTTTAAGTTTAGAAACAAGTTCATACCCAACGTATGGGTCTAGTAGTCCAGCCATATCTTTTATAGCAAGTGTATGACAGCCAAGATCTTGAAGCTTATTAGCTAAATCTAGCCATGTTTGCATATTATGAACTGGGCTTGTTGTATAGGACATAGTGCCCTGAGCATGACCATCTAAATCAATGGTAGCTTTTATTGCAGTTTCCATATTTCTTGTGTCATTTAAAGCATCAAAAATTCTAAAAACATCAACTCCATTTTCTTTAGATTTTTCAATAAATTTGAAGACAATCTGATCAGAGTAATGTTTATATCCAAGAAGGTTTTGACCTCTTAATAACATCTGCTGTGGTGTATTAGGCATTTTAGACTTTATATTTTTTATTCTGTCCCATGGATCTTCTCCAAGATATCTTATACATGAATCAAAAATTGCTCCTCCCCATGATTCAACCGACCAAAATCCAATTGAATCCATATGGGCTAGAATAGCTTCCATGTCTTCATATCTGAGTCTTGTAGCCAACAATGATTGATGACCATCTCTTAGTACTACTTCTGTGATACCTATTTTTTTCTTATCCATTAAAAATTCTCTTGTTGATTAGATTTATTATTTTTAAATGCTCTTTAGGTACTTCATGAGATCTTTTAGCTGAGGATATATTTGAATTTGACTCTATAGGTTTAATATCATCCTTGAAGAGAAAGGCTGATAAATTTATTAATACTATTAAGATTGCTAGAAAAATAAATACAGTAATCATGCCAGTTAGCATCAAATTTATTCCTGAAGATATTAATTCGCTCATAAAGACTAGTTAGTATTATTTAAAAACCCTTAAATAAGTAGGGTTAATTTTGTATATTAATGAAAATATTATACAATATATCATATTAATTTAAAATATTGTAAATAATTTACATTTATAAAATAATCTTTTATTTAATTATGAAAATTGCAATTAACGGATTTGGAAGAATAGGTAAAAATATTACTAGGCATCTAATTGAAGCAGGGTATCTTTCAAACCAAGGCGGTGAATTAGAGTTAGTAGCAATCAATGATTTGGGAAAAATAGAATCAAATGCTCATTTACTTAAATATGATTCTATACATGGACCGATTAACAATAAGATCAAAATTGAAAATAATGAAATAAAAATAGATCAATCTTCTGTTAAATATTTCTCAGAAAGAAATCCAGTAGATTTACCTTGGAAAGAACTAGATATAGATATAGTTTTTGAATGCACTGGAATATTTACATCTAAAGAATCTGCTTCAAGTCATATTGAAGCTGGAGCAAAGAAGGTGCTAATCTCAGCCCCCGCACAAAGTCCAGATAAAACAATTGTATTTGGTGTTAATCATCACGAATTATCAGATGATGATTTAGTTATCTCTAATGCTTCATGTACAACAAACTGTTTAGCACCACTTGCAAAGATTATTCATGAAAATTACACAATAAAAAGTGGCCTTGTTAACACAGTTCATGCAAGTACAAATGATCAGAGTTTGTTAGACGTAGCTCATTCTGATTTGTACAGAGCAAGAGCAGCATCAGCATCAATCATTCCATCTAAAACAGGGGCAGCAAAAGCTATTGGTTTAGTAATTCCTGAGCTTGATGGAAAACTTAATGGTATGGCAACTAGAGTCCCTACATTAAATGTTTCTATGTTAGATTTTACCTTTGAAACAAAAAAATCATTCAGTCTCGATGAATTAATTGAGATAATTAGAAATGCAGCTAATGGCGAATACAAAGGAATCTTATCAGTTTGCGATTTACCTCTTGTAAGTACTGATTTCAATCACAATCCTTCATCATCTATTTTTGATAGCAATCATCTTTATCAAATAGGAAATCAAACTAAAATTCTTGCTTGGTATGACAATGAGTGGGGTTTCTCAAAGAGAATGATAGAATTATCCCTGTATATTAAAGAAATTTCGGCTATTTCCCTGAAAGAAACAGCATAAAATTTCTTTAAAGGTATATACTTCTTGCTTTAAAGAGCTTTTATGAGATTTACAAGAACAAAAATTATTTGCACAATCGGTCCTGCAACTGAAAGTCTTACTGCGCTTAGAAAGCTTCATAATAATGGCATGAATGTAGCAAGAATAAACATGTCTCATGCAACTTATAAATCAGCTCAAGCAATAATTAATCGCATTAGTAAAATAAATAAAGAATCAAAATTAAATTCAGGAAAAATTGGTATCTTGCTTGATACTCAAGGCCCAGAGATTAGGACAGGTGACACAGAGCTACCATTAGAATTAAATGTTGGCGATGAGGTAACCTTAACAGTTCGTGATGAGGTAGATGTTGAGACGTCATCAATAAAAATTAATTATAAGGACTTAATTCATAGTGTAAGCCAAGGTTCTAGAATTTCAGTTGATAATGGGCTAATTAACTTTATGGTTTTATCAAAAGATGAAGAGACGCTTCGCTGTAAGGTTCTAGATGGTGGCAAGCTTGGATCAAAAAGACATGTGAATTTACCAGGTGTCAGAGTCAACCTTCCATCACTAACATCTAAGGATCTTGATGATATTGCCTTTGGGATAAAAAATAAAGTTGATTTTATTGCACTATCTTTTGTAAGAAATACGGAAGATTTAGAAAAGCTTCAAGAAATACTTGATAAGAAAAAATCAAAAGCAAAAATTATAGCCAAGATTGAGAACCAAGAAGGTTTAGATAATATTCATGATATAAGTAGAGCTTCATGGGGTGTAATGGTTGCTAGAGGAGACTTAGGTATTGAAACCAGTCTAGTTGATTTGCCTAATATACAAAGAAGAATAATGTATGCATGTGCTAAATGGGGTAGAAGATCAATTGTTGCTACCCATTTGCTTGAATCAATGATTGAAAATCCGACTCCAACAAGGGCTGAAGTTACAGATATTGCCAACGCAATATATGAAGGTGCAGATGCAATAATGCTTTCCGGTGAAACAAGTATCGGAAAATATCCATTTGAATGTGTTAACTTTCTTAAATCCATTGCAGAAAAAACTGAAAAATTTAGAACCTTAGGTTATGAAACTAACTTTATGCCTAATTCAGATTGGCAGTATATTGGAGTTGCAGCAAAAAATTTAGCAGAATCAATAGGCGCCAATGGAATTATTGCAATTACAAGAACAGGTAAGACTGCGAACTATATTTCTAATTCAAAACCTCATGGAATACCTATTTTTACTTTTACAGGAAATAAGAAGACATTGAATCAACTTTCTTTGGTGGGCTCTACTATTCCATTCTATTTACCTAATTTATTAAATCATGATAAGACATTAGTAAATGTCTCTAAGATTCTTAGAAAGTATTACGGCAATAATAGAATGAATTTAAAATTTATTATGGTCTCCAGTATTTTTTCTGAGGAACACTCTGAAGCTATCCAAATAATCAACCTCTGAAATGTTTGATACTTTTATTGAAAGTACAATCTTAATGTTTGTGGCCATTGATCCAATTTCATTAGTACCAATTTTTGCTGGGCTAACTTCTGGGCTTAGTCATAATCAAGTTAAATCTATTTATATAAGAGCATCAATTGTTTCTTTAATAGTTTTATCTATTTTTTGGTTATTTGGTAATGCAATTCTTGATGCTATGAACATAAGTATGGATTCTTTTAGGATTATTGGTGGATTATTTTTAATTGTGATTGCATTTCAAATGGTCTTTGATCAAAGACAAACAAGAAGACAATCCACTGTTGATAATGCTATTGATGATGAAACTATTCAATCTATAGCAATATTTCCATTGTCTATACCTTTAATAGCTGGGCCTGGAGCGATGGCAACTAGTCTTTTGATTTCAAAAGAAACATATATAAGTGTTCTTGATGGATTTATTGCATATCTACCAATATTGATAGCTGTTTTATTTGCAACAATAGCTATGTGGCTTTCTGCAAAACTTTCATCTAAGTTAGGTCCAACAGTGATAACTGTTGTTCAAAAAATATTTGGTCTTTTATTGGGAGCGCTAGCAATTGAATTTGTTATAGATGGCGTCATAAACTCATTTAATTTAAATCAATAATATAATTATGGAAAATATATCTAAAACTATTTTTAATGAATTAGAAAAAGATCTTTGTGACCATGCACAGCCTACTTTTATTGTCAGTGGTGGCTCTAGTCCAGTTCAAATATTTAGAGACCTATCAGTTATGCAAACCAGATGGTCTGATATAAATATATCATTAGTAGATGATAGGGTTGTAGATATAAACCATGACGATTCAAATGAAAAATTAGTTAATAATTTATTAATTAAAGATAAGGCAAAGGATGCTAATTTCATATCAATATGCACCCAATCTAGAGAATTGATTAATCTTAAAAGACCTTTTAGTGTGATGCTTTTGGGTATGGGAGAGGATGGACACTTCGCATCTTTATTTCCAGGACTAATTGAAACTAATCCAGAATACTTTGACTTAGAATCAGATGCAGAAATTTTTTTCACAGAACCAATGGGTAATCCATGCCATAAAAGAGTAAGCATGAATCTTTCAATGATTCTTGAATCAAAACATATTTTCCTACTTGTATCTAGTGAAAAAAAATTACAAGTTCTAAATCAAGCTAAATCTGATAAATCATTGCCACTGTATTATCTTTTAAATCAAAACAAGATTGAGATAGAAATTATCAAAAATTTTTAGTTTTACTTAAAAAACTTAAATAGATAATTTAACTAGACTCTTGTTTTTTCAATATTTTTAATAACTTCATCTTTTCTGCTATCAAAAACTTTACCAAACCTTGCTTGAACAGTAGCAGATAGAATATCAATGATTGCTAAGTGTGCTAGTCTAGAGGTCATAGGTATATGAAGGTTATTTTCTAAATGAGTATGAATGTGAAGAACAACATTTGATAATTTGGCTAAAGGAGAATCATTTGAAGTAAGAGCAATGGTCTTGACGCCATTTCTCTTAGCAATTTTTGCAGTTTCTACTATTTCAGAAGTTCGGCCTGTAAAAGATATTAAAACAAGTAAATCACCTTCTTTCATCATTGAAACTATCATTCGTTGATTTATGTAGTCTGTATGTGCAACAACGGGAACGCCAAATCTAAAAAATTTATGTTGTGCATCAAGCGCCACAGGCCCAGAGCCTCCAAGGCCAAAAAAGGTAATGCTTTTAGCATTTGCTAGTAAATCAGTTGCTTTGTCTATTGATTCAGGGTTTAGATTTTGACCAACACTAACTATTGTTGATTGAATATCACTCATTACACGTTTTACTACCTCTGGTGTATCCTTGTCCACGTTAAATCTATCAAGAAGTTCATTGGTATTTGTTATTTCTTGAGCAATTTGTATTTTAAAAGCAGGGTAACCATCAAAACCAAGTTTTTTACAAAATCTGTTTACAGTAGGTAGACTTACACCAGCCTCTTCAGCAAGAGAAGTTATAGATTGAGTTATTACTTTTGTTGGATTATTCAATACTAGTAGTGCAATCCATTTTTCAGATTTGCTTAACTTTACCTCTCCATTTACTAGGGTATCTAGAATCATTTTGTTAATTATATAGATTTGTAATTTATTTACAATATTAAAGATAAATATAGGATATTGTATATTTTTAACATAATTTAGCGTAAAATTATGTCATCATTTTTTAAGTATATATATGAATCCAGAAGATAAAGATCCAATAGAGACAGGTGAATGGTTAGACGCAATAAATAGCGTAATTGAAGAAGAGGGATTGGATAGGGCATCCTATCTAATGACAAAATTAGCTAAAAGATTAAATGAAGAAGGCGCAATACCAACATATAACTTAACAACACCTTTTAGGAATTCTATTCCTGTAAAAGACGAGGCTCAAATGCCTGGTGATTTATTTATGGAAAGAAGAATTAGATCTCTTATAAGATGGAATGCTTTAGCTTTGGTTCTAAGAGCTAATAAAAATGATGATGATTTGGGAGGTCATATTTCAACATTCTCATCTGCTGCTACATTATATGATGTAGGGTTTAATTACTTTTTTAGAGGATCTGAAGGTCAGCTTGAAGATTTAATATATTATCAAGGACATTCATCTCCTGGTATATATGCAAGATCTTTTCTTGAAGGTTATTTGCATGAAGAGGACCTTGATAATTTTAGAAGGGAGGTTAAAAAACCAGGTCTTTCCTCATATCCTCACCCATGGTTAATGCCCGACTACTGGCAATTCCCAACAGTATCTATGGGATTAGGCCCAATCATGGGTATTTATCAAGCTCATATTATGAGATATATGTCTGCCAGAGGACTTGTCCCAAGAAATGATAGAAAAGTATGGGTATTTTGCGGTGATGGTGAAATGGATGAGCCAGAATCAAAAGGTGCTATTGCGCTCGCAGGAAGGGAAAGTCTTGAGAACTTAATTTTTGTTATTAACTGTAATCTGCAAAGACTTGATGGGCCAGTTAGAGGAAATGGAAAAATTATCCAAGAATTAGAGGGATCATTTAGGGGTGCTGGATGGAACGTGATTAAAGTTGTTTGGGGCAGAAAATGGGACCCAATAATGGCTAAAGATAAAGAAGGTAAACTTCAAGATATCATGGATGCAGTCCTTGACGGAGAAATGCAGAACTTCAAAGCAAAAGGTGGTGCTTACACTAGAGAAAATTTCTTTGCCAAAGACCCTGATGTTCTTAAAATCGTTGAAGACTTGACTGATGAAGATATTTACAGGCTTAACAGAGGAGGTCATGATCCTTATAAAGTCTATGCTGCTTACCATAAAGCTGTAAATTCATCAGGAGCTCCAACAGTAATTTTAGCTCTCACAACAAAAGGTTATGGAGTTGGTTCAAGAGAGGCTGATAATACAACACATCAAGTTAAAAAATTATCATTGGATAACATCAAAGCATTCAGAGATAAATTTAATATACCTGTTACAGATGAAGATATTGAACAAATACCATATGTGAGACCGCCAGAAGATTCTCCTGAAATGCAATATCTCAAGAAAACTAGAGCTAAGCTTGGAGGACCTATTCCAAGAAGAAGAAAAGAATCTAAAGTTTTAAAAATGCCAGATGAAAAGTCATTTTCAAAACTTTATCAAGGCTCAGAAGGAAGAAATATTTCATCTACAATGGCAACCGTCAGAGTTATAACAGATTTATTAAAAGATAAAGAATTGGGTAAAAGAATCGTCCCTATTGTTCCAGATGAAGCTAGAACTTTTGGTATGGAGGCATTATTTAGACAAGTAGGTATCTATTCATCTGCTGGTCAAAATTATGAACCAGAAGATGCAGATAAGGTCATGTGGTATAAGGAATCTAAAGAAGGCGTGATGCTTGAGGAGGGTATTACTGAGGCTGGAGCCTTTTCTGCATGGACTGCTTTGGCAACAGCTTACACAAATTATGACTTTCCAATGATTCCATTTTATTTATTTTATTCAATGTTTGGATTTCAAAGAATTCATGATTTGGCATGGGCAGCTGGAGATTCTCAGGCAAAAGGTTTCTTAATTGGAGCAACATCTGGTAGAACAACACTTAATGGTGAAGGGCTTCAACATCAAGATGGACATAGTCATATCCTTTCATCAACTATTCCTAATTGTTTATCTTATGATCCTACTTTTTCATACGAAATTGCAGTAATTATTAAAGATGGTATTAAAAAAATGTATGTTGAACAAAAAAATTATTTTTATTACATCACAACAATGAATGAAAACTATGAGCATCCGCCAATGCCAAAAGGAGCTGAAGATGGAATTATTAAAGGTATGTATAAATTATTGTCTGCAAAAAAACCAGTTATAAGACTTCTTGGCTCAGGCTCCATTCTTAATGAATCTATTAAAGCTAAAGAGTTACTTGGCACTTACGGAATTGAGTCTGAAGTATGGAGTGTTACAAGTTTCAACTTACTTCGCAAAGATGGGATGGAGATTGAAAGAATCAATCAGTTAAATCCAACCAAAAAAGAGCAAAAAACATATGTTGAAGAGTGTTTTGAAGATAATCCAATACCTGTTGTTGCATCAACTGACTATATGAGGTCATATGCAGAACAAATTCGACCTTATGTTAAGTCTGATTATACAGTTTTAGGTACAGATGGCTTTGGTAGAAGTGATTCACGAGAAAGCTTAAGAGAGTTTTTTGAGATTGATGCGAATAGCATAGTTCGAGCAGCTGCATATACTCTTCACAAAAATAAAATAATGGATAAAACACAACTTAAGAAGATTTATGATGACATTGAGGTTGATCCATTAAAACCAAATCCTTGGGAAGTTTAATGTCTACTATCAACCAAATTAATATACCTGATCTTGGTGATGTTGATGAGGTCGAGGTAATTGAAGTTTGTGT
>CEUH01148045.1_pt1 | contig 11009 bp, 8 predicted proteins | sample 356461 | NCBI WGS metagenome assembly CEUH01 (sample SAMEA2623275, study PRJEB7988) | marine metagenome | isolation source: saline water (ENVO:00002010), including
AGTACCATTTAATATGGAAGCTGATTCATTAAATTGCTGTGTACTAGGAGAAGATTCTACTCCTGGAACAGCGGAGTTTGATTTATTTATCAAAGAGGTACAAAAAGAAATGACAGTTAAAGCAGGACAAAAATGTACTGCGGTTAGAAGAATAATTGTTCCTGAAAAATTAGTAGAAGATGTACAAATTGCTCTAGGAAAAAGATTATCCAAAACTACAATAGGAGATCCGCAATTTGAAGGAGTAAGAATGGGATCTCTTGCTGGAAATGAACAAAAAAAAGAAGTAACAGAAAAAGTAAATCAACTTTCAAAAACACAAGAAATAGTATTTGGAAGTTTAGAAGATTTTGAAGTAACTGGTGCTGATAAAAATAAAGGTGCCTTCTTCTCTCCTATCCTATTTTTAAATAATGATCCTTTTAACAAGACAGATTGCCATAATATTGAAGCTTTTGGGCCTGTATCCACCATAATTCCCTATAAAAATATAAGTGAAGCTATAGAACTTGCAAGAATGGGTAAAGGATCATTAGTTTGCTCAATTGTAACTAATGACATGAAAGCCGCTGAGGAATTTGTTACAGGAGCTGCATCGATGCATGGAAGAATATTAGTGTTAAATGAAGCATGTGCAAAAGAAAGCACAGGACATGGGTCACCCATGCCTTTACTAACACATGGTGGCCCTGGTCGAGCTGGTGGTGGTGAAGAAATGGGTGGAATAAGAGGAATAAAGCACTATCTTCAAAGAACTGCTATTCAAGGTCATCCTACAACAATAACAGCCCTTACAAAACAATATCAAGTGGGTGGACAACAAAATACGAAAGGACCACATGTATTTAGAAAACATTTTGAAGAAATTGAAATCGGAGATACTGTAATTACAGATAAACATCTGGTTACTTTGGATAATATTAAAGATTTTGCAGAATTAAGTGGAGATAAATTCTATGCACATATGGATGAAAATTCTTTGGAAGGTACTATTTTCACTGAAAGAGTAGCACATGGATACTTTATAATGTCTAAGGCTGCAGGTTTATTTGTAGATCCACCGAAAGGTCCTGTATTATTAAACTATGGAATCGATGAATGTAGATTTACCAAACCCGTATATCCTGGAATGACTATTGGAGTACGTTTTACTGCAAAAGAAAAAATTGAACAAGAAAAAAGAGATGAAGATGATATAGCTAAAGGAATTGTCAAGTTTCTTGTAGATGTATATGATGATGAAGGAGATACAGTTATGTTAGCTACAATACTGACAATGGTTAAAAAATTAAATCAAAATTAATAATGAATACTGAATTAAAAAACAAAGAAAAAATCATTAAAAATGGGTCTGCTAATCTGCAAAAAGGTATTGAAACTGTGGGAGGAAAAATTTATCTAACTAATGAAAGAATAATATTTGAATCACATAATTTTAATATTCAGTCTGGTAAAAATGAAATTAATTTAACTGAAATTACTAGAATAGAATATTGTTGGACTAAATTTCTAGGTTTTATACCTCTAATACCTAATTCACTTAGTATAATAACTAATAAAGGAAAATATAATTTTGTTATTGCAGGACGTAGCGCATGGAAGTCAAAAATAGATGAACTTTTAAATAAATAGCAAATGAAAGAATACGTAAAATTAGATGTTAAAAATAATATTGGAACAATAGAATTTTATCATCCTCAAAGTAATGCATTACCTGGAAATATATTAAGCGAATTAGCAAACACTATTCAAAATGCAGGAGAAGATAATGACATAAAAGTGATTATTCTAAAAAGTGGTGGTGATAGAGCATTTTGTGCTGGAGCTTCATTTGATGAGCTAATATCAATTAAAAATGAAAAAAGTGGGAAAGATTTTTTTTCTGGATTTGCAAATGTTATAAATGCAGCAAGGAAATGCCCTAAATTTATTTTAGGACGTATTCAAGGAAAAGCAGTAGGTGGTGGCGTAGGTATGGCTTCAGCAACAGACTATTGTTTTGCAACAAAATATGCATCAGTTAAATTATCAGAATTAGCGATAGGAATAGGGCCTTTTGTTGTTGGTCCAGCAGTAGAAAGAAAAATTGGCAATTCAGCATTTTCATCAATGACAATTAACGCAACAAAATGGTTCGATGCTCAGTGGGCTAGAGAAAAAGGACTATATAGTGATGTATTTGATTCAACAGAGGAAATGGATAAAGAAATTCTAACACTTGCCTCTACTCTATCAAATTCAAATCCACAAGCAATGAAAGAGTTAAAAGAAATTATGTGGAAAGGAACTGAGAAATGGGATGAACTTTTAATGAAACGAGCAGAAAATAGTGGAAAACTAGTGTTGTCAGATTTCACAAGTAATGCAATACAAAAGTTCAAGACAAATTAAAAATGAGTAATAAAATAGATAAAAAAATTCTTGAACATGCCTATACATTGATGTGTAAAGCAAGGGCTATGAGTGGGATATATGAAGAAAACTCAGATGTAACTTCTAAATATGTTCATGCTACATCTAAAGGCCATGAAGCAATACAAATAGCTCTAGGTATTCAATTAAAAGAAAACGATTGGGTAGCTCCATACTATAGAGATGATTCAATACTACTTGGAATTGGAATCTCTCCATATGAACTAATGCTACAACTTTTATGCAAAAAAGATGATCCTTTTTCTGGAGGAAGAACATATTACTCACATCCTTCACTAAATAGGAAAGGATTTCCTAAAATACCACATCAATCATCTGCAACAGGAATGCAAGCAATACCCACAACTGGAGTAGCTATGGGTATACAATACCAAGAAATAGAAGGAATTAGAAAACCAAAAAAAGGAGAAGAGCCTGTTATTGTTTGTTCATTTGGTGATGCATCTATCACAGAAGGAGAAGTTGCTGAAGCGTTTCAGATGGCAGCTTTAAAAAAACTACCAATTCTATATTTAGTTCAAGATAATGAATGGGATATATCTGCTCATGCTAATGAAACACGAGCTGTTGATGCAACACAGTATGCAAAAGGATTTGGTTTAAAAACTTACACTATTGATGGAACAAACTTTGAGGAATCATATAATACAATAAACAAAGCTTTAAAAGAAATTAAAAATAAAAGATCTCCTATTTTAATTCATGCTAAAGTACCTTTATTAAATCATCACACATCTGGTGTTAGAATGGAATGGTATAGAGATGACCTAGAAGAAGCACAAAAAAGAGATCCTTTTCCAAAATTGAGGTCTCTTCTATTAAAAAATGGAATTAAAGAAAAACAAATAATAGACATTGAAATAAATTCAAGAGAAACTGTAAAGAGCGACTATAATAGAGCTATTGCTGCACCAGAGCCTGAACCTCAGGACTTATTTTTACATCAGTTTGCCCCTACTCCTGTTCTAAAAGAAGAAGGTGAGAGAAAAGGAAAAAACAAAGATGAAATAGTAATGGTAGATGCAGCATTGTTTGCCGTTAAAGAAATAATGAATAAACACCCCGAGAGCTTACTATATGGACAAGATGTTGGAAAACGCTTAGGAGGAGTTTTTAGAGAAGCGGCAACACTTGCTGACACTTTTGGTGATAACAGAGTATTTAATACACCTATTCAAGAAGCTTTTATCATTGGAAGTACTGTAGGAATGTCAGCAGTAGGATTAAAACCAATTGTAGAAGTTCAATTTGCAGATTATATTTGGCCTGGCTTAAATCAGCTATTTACTGAAGTAAGCCGATCAAACTATTTATCAAATGGTAAATGGCCTGTTAGTTGCGTGATTAGAGTGCCAATTGGAGCATATGGAAGTGGTGGTCCTTATCATTCTTCTTCTGTAGAATCAGTACTTGCTCAAATTAAGGGAATAAAAATAGTATACCCATCAAATGGTGCTGATTTAAAAGGTTTAATGAAAGCTGCATACTATGATCCAAATCCAGTTGTTGTGCTAGAGCATAAAGGATTATATTGGAGTAAAATAAAAGGAACCTCAGCAGCAAAAACAATCGAACCTTGTGAAAATTATAAAATACCTCTAGGAAAAGGAAAAGTAGCATTAAAAGCTAAAGAGGAAAATTCAATGTGTATAATCACATATGGTATGGGTGTTCATTGGGCATTAAATGCAGCAAAAAATTATTTTGGAAGAGTTGAAATAGTAGATTTAAGATCTCTTAACCCTATAGACGAAGAGTTAATTTTTAAAACAGTTAATAAATATGGAAAATGTCTAGTATTAACTGAGGAGCCATATAACAACTCATTTGCTCAAGCACTATCAGGTAAGATTCAAGAGAATTGCTTCAAAAATTTAGATTCACCAGTATATGTTTTGGGTTCAGAAAACTTACCAGCAATACCACTAAATACAATATTAGAAAAAACTATGTTACCAAATACTGAAAAGGTAAGTCAAAAAATTAAAGAAATCCTGAACTTTTAAAATACGATAGATTTTTTACAGTTAAGAATCTAATAAAATTGATGATGATTATTTTTATAAATTTTCTAAATTAGCAACCTATAAAATTATACAAAAAAAATTATGAAAGAAGTTGTTATTGTATCTGCAGTTAGAACACCAATGGGAAGTTTTGGAGGTGCATTATCTTCTGTCCCTGCAACAAAATTAGGAGCTATTGCTATTGAGGGTGCCATTGAGAAAATTAAGTTAGATAAAAATATTATTGACGAAGTGTTTATGGGTAATGTATTACAAGCAAACTTAGGTCAAGCCCCTGCAAGACAAGCAGCAATATTTGCTGGTCTCTCTGAAAATATTCCATGTACAACAATTAATAAAGTATGTTCTTCTGGAATGAAATCAATAATTATAGCTGCACAGACAATTATGTGTGGGGATAATGATGTTGTTGTAGCAGGAGGAATGGAAAATATGTCAAGCGTACCTCATTATTTCGTCAAAGGAAGAAGCGGGCAAAAACTAGGAGATATGAAATTACTTGATGGGATGGTAAAAGATGGGCTTACTGATGTTTATGGAAATAAACACATGGGAGTATGTGCAGAAACATGTGCTAAAGAAATGAAATTTTCAAGACAAGAGCAAGATAATTTTGCAATTGAATCATACAATAAAAGTAATAATTCGTGGAAATCAGGAAAATTTTCAAATGAAATAGTTCAAGTTGAAGTTCCTCAAAGAAAAGGAAATGCAATAATTGTTACAGAAGATGAAGAGTATAAAAATGTTAAATTAGAAAAAATTCCACAACTTCGACCAGTTTTTGACAAAGATGGAACAATCACAGCAGCTAACGCTTCAACATTAAACGACGGTGCATCAGCTTTAGTTTTAATGAGCTCAGAAAAGGCTAAAGAACTAAATATAAAACCAATTGCCAAAATAAGAAGTTTTAGTGATGCAGCTCAAGAACCTGAATGGTTTACAACAGCTCCAGCTAAAGCAGTAAACTTAGCAATTAAAAAAGCAGGATTAAAGAAACAAGATATTAACTTTTATGAACTAAATGAAGCATTTTCTGTTGTAGGATTAGCTAACATAAAAATTTTAGGAGTAAATGATGATAAAGTAAATGTAAATGGAGGAGCTGTTTCTTTAGGCCATCCTTTAGGAAGCTCTGGATCAAGAATTGTTGTTACATTAATTAATATTTTGAAACAAAATAAAAGTAAATATGGCGTAGCCGGTATCTGCAATGGTGGTGGTGGTGCGTCTGCAATAGTTATTGAATCTATATAATGAAATTCGGCATTTCAAATCTATCAATTATTCCACAAAGATCAGAAGCAAATGATAAGGCTGAAATGACAAACCAAATATTATTTGGTGAACATTTTAAAGTCTTAGAAATTCGTAAAAAGTGGAGTAAAATTAGACTATCTCACGATAGCTATGAAGGATGGATATGCAATAAACAATGGCAAGAAATATCTGAAGATGATTATAAGCAATTAGATAAAGATGTAGCAACGATAACTACAGATATTTTAGATATTATTACTAAAGAATATCAACAACCTATTGTTATTGGAAGTGTACTTCCATTTTACAAAAGTGGTCATGCACTTATTAATGAAGAAATGTATAAGTTTGATGGACTTTCCACTCAAGGATATGTCGATAAAAATAAATTAAGACAAAATGCTTTGATTTTTTTGAATGCTCCTTACTTATGGGGGGGCAGGTCTCCACTTGGAATTGATTGTTCTGGACTAACTCAAATAGTATACAGATTACAAGGAATAGATTTACCAAGAGATGCATATCAGCAAGCGAAAGTTGGAACAACTTTAAGTTTTATTGAAGAAAGTGAAGTTGGTGATTTAGCTTTTTTTGATGACAAAGAGGGAAAAGTAATTCATGTAGGAATAATTTTAGAAGACAATCATATTATTCATGCATCAGGAAAAGTTAGAATTGACAGAATTGACCAACAAGGTATTTTTAATACAGAAATCGGTAAACATACACATAAATTAAGATTGATTAAAAGTATTTGCTAATATTTTGTTCAGTCTAGTAGTGATTCAAAATTTAAAGATTCATTAAAATATTTAATTATTAAATTATCTTTGTATGATGCAAAGACTAATTACATTTTTTTTAGCGCTATTAATTATTGGCTCATGTAAAAAAGATATTGAAAGTCCTTCTTGGGATATTGATATAATATTTCCTATTTCACATAGCAAAATAGACATCAATAATATTGTGTCAGATTCTAATATAACTATTGAAAATAATCAAAGTGGTATTGCAAATTTAATTTTTCAGCAAGAATTACTTAATATTAAGTTAGATACTTTAGTAAAAATTGATGCAATTGCAGATGAGCAGACACATACTCTAGATTCTGCTAGCTTTGAAGATGTTGAAATTATTGACACTGCAACTATTGGCAATGCAATTAATGAAATTCCTTTACTTTCTTTTTTATTACCTAATGGAAGTACTAATCAAATACCGTATATTCCAAATATAGCTAATCAGGATACCATGAATATTGACGCAAGTGATTATTTTGAAACAATGACGCTATATAAAGGGAATCTTTCTGTTGAAATAGAAAATAATTATCCTACAGATATTTCAAATATTAACATTACCTTGATAAATGTATCTAATCAAAATATAATTGCAAATTTTAATTTCCCTCTTATTGAAACAAATACCAGCGCTGTAAAAGAGGTATCAATAGCTGGTCAAACTATCGATGAAAATTTATACGCAATTTTAAATAATATGGACGTCAATGAAAGCAATGGTGCAGTTTTAATTGACTACTCAGATGCAATCATTACAACAATTAAAATTTCTGACATAGGTATAACAGAAGCAACAGCAATTTTTCCTGAACAACAGCTTACAGAATCTTACAAAGAACACAGTTTTGATTTAGGAGGAGCTCAAATAAGAGAAATAAAGATCAAAGAAGGGACTGTAAAAATTAATGTATTAAGCACTCTTCCTAATGGAAAAATGGTATACAATATTCCATCATTAACTAAAAATGGAGTTCCTTTTACAAGCGGTGATTTAATCATTCCAGAAGCAAATAGTACAAACTTAACTACATTTTCATTTAATTTTGATGGATATGTTTTAGATCTTACAGGTCAAGATGGAAGAGAGAATGGTGATACAATAAATACAATTTATACGGAATCATTTACATTCATAGATTATACTGGTAATCTTGAAGAAATTAATCAAGCTGATAGTTTCTACTCATTCATTGAGTTTGACCTAACTACAGAATATGCAAAAGGATACCTAGGTCAACAAACATTTGATTTTACATCCGAAAATATTCAAACAAATTTATTTAATTCAATAAACTCTGGAGAACTCGATCTGAATAATTCTAAAATTAGCATTTCCATTGACAATTTTATAGGGGCTAATTGTGATGTAATGATTAATGAATTAACTGCATCAAATGAAAATATCGAAGTCTCAGCAAATATTAACAATAGCTTATATAACATTGACAGAGCTTATTTAATTGGAAATGAAATAGTTCCTTCCAATACACAAATTGATATTAGTTCTGATGAAATAATTGAAATATTACCTACTAAAATTAGTACAAGTGCCTCTTTTTATCTAAATAAAGACGGATTTACATCAGTTGAAGATTTTGTTTATCCAGAATTCCCAATCAAAGCTAACTTAAATGTAGAAATTCCTTTAGAAATTATAGCAAATAAACTTACATTTATAGACACTGCAAAAATTGACCTCCCAAAAGAAACTAATTACGAAATAGAAAAAGTTTATCTATCATTTAATAATGGATTTCCTTTAGAAGCAAAAGTTGATTTAATAATTTTAGATCATAATAACCTTATTATTGATACGATATTACAAAAGTCTACTATTAATAGCGCTTTCACAGATGAAAACAATATTGTTACCGAAAATTCAGAAACAACTTTAGAGATAAAATATAGTGATCTAACAAATGCTAAAAAACTAATTTCGATTGCATCATTTTCTACTAAACCTGAAAATCAACATGTAAATATTTATCCTCAGTATAGACTTGATATCAACTTAAGTGCAAAAATTAATAGTAGAATTGGAAACTAATGAAAAAAATTGGAATAATACTACTTTTACCTCTTTCTTTGTTATCGCAAAATTTTAATAATTCGGCTGGTATCACAAGTAGTTTTAATTATGAAAGTAACTCTTTACAACTAAAGAACATAAATCAAATTCTATTTGAAGGATTTATTAATGACAGTATGAAAAACAAATGGATAGAAAATACATATAATTCAAATACTATTTATACAGAAATTAAAAATAGCGTAAAATTCAATCATAATTTTTCAAATAAACACTTTGATTTTGAAGTAATTGACATGAATATAATAAATCTAAATTACACTAAAGATTTAATTAAAATTTTACTTAATGGAAATTTCAATTATCAAAATGAAAGTTTAAATTTTAGCAATAGTAGTTTAAGAGCAGACAGGTATCAACAATTTAAGCTGACTTACGGAAAGAAAAAAGAAAAAAGTAGTTTTTCGACTAGTATTTCATACATAAAAGGGAACCATCATATTTCTTGTAATATTTCAAGCGGAAATCTTTACACTGGATCTTACGGGCAATATGTTGATCTTGAATACGATTTAAATACTTTTATAACTGATACATCAAATTTTGACTATTTTGCACATAATGGTAATGGTTTAGCATTTGATATATACTCAAGAATAAATCTTAAAAAATATGAATTAGAAATATCATTAAAAGACCTAGGTTTTATAATGTGGAATTCTAATTCTGTTATTTTAGCTAACGATAGTAACTTTAATTTTCAAGGTATTGAAATAGAAAATATTTATGATTTTAATGATTCAATAATAAATGAATCAAATTTGATAGATAATATAAAAAAATCTAATAATTCATCATTTAAATCTTATATCCCTGCAACATTTAAAATATCAATTTCTGGTAAAACAGAGAAAAGCTACCTTAATTCATTTAATTTAGGAATGATTTTAAAATGGCAACCATACATGGATAATACAAAACTTTCTTTTCATAAAATACAACAAGGTCTTGAAGAATCAAACTATAAACCATTGTTTTTTGCAAATACAGTAATTGATAATATAGCATATAAAGTACTACCAAGTATTAGCTATGGAGGATATTCAGAAAATACAAACTTGGGACTTTCCTTCTCAACAGGAAAACGAATATCTCTTCTTTTAGGAACACATCATATAGAGTCAATATTTAAACATCATAATACAACCGAACTAAGTTTTTACGTTAATTTAAATTGTAAATTTTAAAATGTTAAGAGAAATCAAAAAAATAAAATATTTAAATGAAAATAACTTCTTTCTAATTGCAGGTCCTTGCGCAATAGAAAGTCAAGAGATAGCTTATGAAATAGCTGAAAAAATTCTAAATGTTACTAATAAACTTAAAATTCCATTCATATTTAAAGGAAGTTTTAAAAAAGCAAATAGAAGTCGTATAGATTCTTTTACTGGAATTGGAGATGTAAAAGCACTAGAAATTCTTAAAGATATTGGTAGCACACTTGATATTCCAACAATAACAGATATCCATAGTGTAAGTGATGCTAGTTTAGCAGCAGAGTATGTAGATATTATACAAATACCAGCATTTTTAAGTAGGCAAACAGATCTAATAATTGCAGCTGCTAAAACAGGAAAAATCATCAATATAAAAAAAGGTCAATTTATGTCACCTCAATCTATTGAACATGCTATAAATAAAATTCAAATAAGCGGAAATGATAATATTTTAGTTACAGATCGAGGTACAACATTTGGATATCAAGATTTAATTGTTGATTATAGAGGGATTTCAACAATGAAAAAATTTAATTGTCCGGTCATTTTAGATGTTACACATTCATTACAACAACCTAATCAAGATAATGGTATAACAGGTGGTAATCCAGAAATGATAGAGACTATTTCTAAAGCAGGAATAGCCGTAGGTGTAGATGGTATTTTTTTAGAAACTCACCCTAATCCAACAAAAGCAAAATCTGACGGAAAAAATATGCTAGAATTAAAAAATCTTGAAGAATTACTAAGTAAACTAATCAGAATAAGAAAAGCGATAGTTTAACAATATAAATAAAACTATAAAAAAAATTATTGTTGCTTATGAGAATGCTTTATTAGAGTTTTGATATCTATAACTTTTAAAGTCTTTTCATTAGTAGCTTCAAGAATAACTTGTGGCGCTACGTTGTTACTAAGCGCTTCTTTCCATCTAAGAGCACATAAACACCACTTATCTCCTTCTTTTAGTCCTTCAAATCCATATTGAGGCATAGGTGTCATTAAATCATTACCTACAGCCTTTGAAAATAACAAAAATTCTTTTGTGACTATTACACAAACTGTGTGCATACCTAAATCCGAATCATCAGTATCACAACATCCATTTCTAAAAAAACCAGTCATGGGATTAGTACTACAGGAAATAAGTGGTTCTCCAAAAATATTTTTATTCATA
>CEUH01032565.1_pt1 | contig 11007 bp, 7 predicted proteins | sample 356461 | NCBI WGS metagenome assembly CEUH01 (sample SAMEA2623275, study PRJEB7988) | marine metagenome | isolation source: saline water (ENVO:00002010), including
ATTTTGAGAAATTTCTCTTTTGCCCCTTTTTGGTATTCCTCACCCATAGAGGCCACTTTATCAGGGTGATGCGCAATTGCCATTTTGCGATAGGCCTTTTTAATTTCCTCATTACTGGCGTTTGCCGTTACTCCAAGAATTTTATAATCGGAATTCACATCCCGATAGAACATGTTTTTTAGACTAATAAAATCTTGTTGAGAGACCCCTAATAGATTTGCGATATTTTCAATGCTGTTTAGTTCGGATTCTGCAACGTTTCCGTCTGCTTTTGCGATACCAAATAGATAATGAAGAAGTTGCACCCTGACTTCGGTTGGCATTCTGTTTCGAATATCATTGCATATTTCATTAAGCGGAATGCGATTAGAATCTAGGAATTGCTTTAAGACCTTAAGATGCGTTGAATTAAATTGGTTTCCGAATTGCTGAGAAAAGAATCTTTTAACATAATCGAGTTCTGCTTTGAGGACTTTTCCGTCAGCTTTCATCACTGCAGCAGATAATGCCATGAGCATCGTTGGTATGTCATATTTGGATGAGCTTTGGCGATAAAATTCAAAAGGGTCTTGTGCAAATCCTCCTTGGGTTCCTCTGTTCTGTGTCCTCCCGTTCTCAAATAGTGAGGCGACGATGTATGCAATCACCGCCAACCAAATTCTTTTGGTGACCAGAAATACAAAAAAGGCAATAAATAACTTCTGCAAGTAAAATAAAATTAGTTAAAATAGGGGGCCTTTGCCCCCTATTTTGATTATGATATTTGTTCGATATTTCTTTCAACGAAATCATTCAATGCCTCTCCTTTTAGCAAGCCTTGGCTTAAAAGTGCTAGGTCAGTCAGCTGCTTTACCGTCAGTTTTTGTTCCTTTTCCTTTTTGTCAAGTAATGCGCCTACTTTGGGATGGTTTGCATTGACAACCAGATGATGCATTTCTGGAAATGCGCCAAACATTCCGCCGCCACCCATACGTTGCTGTTCCATCATTCTTCTCATGAACTCAGGCTGAGTGATAATGATTGGGGCCTCATCTTCGGACATAGACTCGAATTGAACCATAAATTTTTCTTTATTTATGTTTCCTTCGAATATCGGCTTTAATTTTTCTTCATCTTCTTTCGAAAGCTTGGACGGTATATCTTCTGATTTTTTTATAAGCTTGTCTAAAGAATCTGCGTCAACTCTTGAGAATGTCATATTCTCATTCGTCGTTTCTAATTTTTGAATCCAATGCGATACAAGTGGTCCATCAAGGTGAAGAACATCGTATCCTCTATCTTTTGCCTTTTTAACAAATGAGAATTGTTCTTCTGCATTGTTGGTGTATAAACATACCGTTTTGCCGTCTTTATCCTTTTGTAAGGCCTCGATTTTTTCTTTATACTCTTCAATGGTGAAGTATGTACCCTCTGTATTTTTTAGTAATGAAAAACTTTTTGCTTTGTCAGCAAATTTATCATCCGATAACATCCCATATTGAACAAAAATCTGAAGGTCGTTCCACTTTTCTTCAAAATCTTTACGGTCTTTCTTGAACATTTTGGCGAGCTTATCAGCAACTTTCTTTGTAATGTGTGATGATATTTTTTTCACATTACTATCACTCTGAAGGTAGGATCTCGAGACATTTAATGGAATGTCTGGTGAGTCTATTACCCCATGTAAAAGTGTCAAAAATTCAGGAACGATTTCTTCAACATTATCTGTAATGAAAACTTGATTCGAGTATAAATTGATTTTGTTTCTCTGAACCTCAACATTCTCCTTAATTTTTGGGAAGTATAGTATTCCTGTCAAATTGAATGGGTAATCTACATTTAAATGAATGTGAAATAATGGTTCGTCAAATGTCGATGGATAAAGCTCCTTGTAAAATGACGCATATTCTTCGTCACTTAAATCCTTCGGTTTTTTGGTCCATGCAGGAGTCGTGTTGTTTACGTAGTTTGGAACTTCAACTGCTACTCTTTTTACCTTTCCATCATCGTCTTTTTCACCTTCAGGAGAATCAATGTATTCTGTCTTTGTGCCAAATAAAATTGAAACTGGAAGGAATTTACAATACTTATTTAGTATTCCAGAAATACGCTCCTTTTCAAGAAATTCTTTCGATTCCTTTGTAATATGAAGTACAATTTCTGTTCCGCGCTCGGTTTTATCAATTTCTGTGATCGTAAATTCGGGATCTCCGTTAGATTCCCACTGAATAGCTTGCGATCCTTCGTGACGTGATAAGGTTTTGATTTGTACCTTATCCGCAACCATAAATGCAGAATAAAAACCTAGCCCAAAATGACCTATGATTTGCTCGGCGCCCTCTTTTCCTTCATATTTTTTGACAAATTCTTCTGCTCCTGAAAATGCGATTTGATTGATATATTTATCAATCTCCTCGGCTGTCATTCCAATTCCGCTGTCCTTAATCGTAATGGTTTTTTTCTTTTTGTCAAGAATCACCTCAACCTGCAAGTCGCCAAGCTCACCTTTATATTCTCCATTAGAGGAAAGAAATTTCAATTTTTGAGATGCATCAACAGCATTGGACACGAGCTCTCGAAGAAAAATCTCGTGATCCGAGTATAGAAACTTTTTAATTATTGGAAAAATGTTTTCCGTTTGTACGTTTATATTTCCGGTTTTCATAATATTGTTTTCGCAGAAATCGCAATAGGTATGCCATTTTAAAAAATGTGACACTTTGTCTTGATTGACAGCAATAAATTGTCATTTCGACGAAATTCTGGCGTCAAAACTTGTATTTTTGTGCTAATGCCGGTGGTCAACTTTTTATTCCCGATGCTACTGTTTTTTGGAATCGTCACCCTGATTTCAAAACATAGATTTTTTCAAAATACACCCTTTTCTCACCGCTCATTACAACTAGCATTTTTTCTTCGAATGTCCTCTAGTCTTGTTGTGTATTATCTTTACTCCGAATACTATACAGAACGTTCAGAAGCGGACACTTTCAAGTATTTTGATGATAGCTATTATATGGCGAAAGCATTTTGGGAACATCCCGTTGATTTTCTACAAATGCTTTTGGGGATTGATTGTAATACGCCATATTTTCATAACAATTACTTCAATGACATGTCAAATTGGGTTAGGTCTTATGACAATGGGCTTCTTAATGATAATCGTTTGGTGATTCGATTTAATGCGTTGATAAGGATTTTTTCATTTGGAAATTACCATGTTCATGCATTGATTTTTAATTTGATTGCATTTGTTGGAAGTGTTTCTTTAGCTAAGGTTTTTTATACTGTATCGAAATCAAAACTTAAAAGTTACCTAGCGGTTTTTTTAATTCCGTCTGTCATTTTTTGGAGTTCAGGAATCTTTAAGGAATCAATATTACTGTTTGCTTTAGGTTTGTTTTTATTTCATTTTTATCAGGTTTGTAAGGGTAAAGGGAGTGTAAAAAGCAACTTCATCTTATTCTTTACCATGGGTATTTTGATCGTAATGAAACTATATGTCTTTTTAGCTTTTCTTCCAGCTTGTGTATGTTATTTTCTTGCTAGAAAACAAGAAAATCCAATCTGGGTATACTTGGGTGGGTATTGCATTTTTATATTGTTTGGGCTGAGTATAGCGGCATTTGTGCCTAAGTATAGTTTCATACATTTGATAGTAGATAAACAGCGCGATTTCATTAATCTATCACAGTTTTTTGAGGTGAATTCTGCTTTTTCCATGAATTATTTGGAACCAACTTTGTGGTCCTTAATTAAGGCAAGTCCTGAGGCAATCCTCAATGTATTTACAAAGCCATGGTTGGGTGAGGTAAATAGTTTGTTGTTTATCCCTCCACTTTTTGAAAACTTACTTTTATTTGTATTGCTCTTATTGTGCTTTTTATGGCGAAAAAAAGTAAGCTCAGAACAAGCTAAGTTCATTTTATTATGCTTTGCATTCACGATTTTAGTGTATTTAATTATTGGTCTTACGACACCGATTACCGGGGCTTTGGTACGTTATAAAATTCCGGCAGCTCCTTTTATTTGGTTTAGTTTTTTAATGATTTTGAATACTCATAAATTCCCGAAGGGATTAAGAAAAAATAAATTATACCTATGGCTTCATTCATACTTATAACAGGCGCGAGCTCCGGTTTTGGAGCGGCCACTGCCAAATTATTTGCATCTAAAGGTTACGGACTTGTTCTAATGGCGCGCCGTAAAGATAAATTAGAGGATTTGGTTCAAGATCTTCCAGAGCACATTGAAGCACATATATTGGTTGCTGACGTAAGGGATGAGGAAGTGGTTAGAAGCGCTATAAATAGCCTTCCTAAGCACGTTAAAACGTCACTATCTATTTTGGTCAATAATGCGGGTTTGGCAGTGGGTAAAGGTCCAATAGACAGAGGCTTGATTGAAGATTGGGACCGAATGATAGATACAAATGTCAAAGGACTATTGTATGTCTCAAGGGCCGTTATTCCATTGCTTAAAGCAAATAATAAAGGACATATTATAAATATAGCAAGTATTGCTGGCAAAGAGGTTTACCCTGGAGGCAACGTCTATTGCGCTACGAAACACGCTGTAGATGCGCTGTCTAGGGCGATGAGAATAGACCTTATAAATCATAACATCAAGGTCAGTAATCTAGCTCCAGGTGCTGCTGAAACTGAATTTTCAATTGTTCGATTTAAAGGAAACGAAGCTCAAGCAAAATCTGTGTATGATGGTTATTCGCCACTTGTTGCCCAGGATATTGCGGAGACCTTATGGTTTATATGTTCAAGACCTGAACATGTAAATGTTAATGACATAACACTTATGGCAAGTGCTCAAGCGTCAGCAGCAGTATTCGCAGAGAAAGAGTAGGCTGTTATTCTATTCGTTTCCAGACAAAGTTATTTGTATCGTTACTTTGTTCGGAAATTAGTTGGATTTTTCCATCACCTAAAGAAAGGAGAGTTAAGAAATTCTCACTTGCCCCTTCAATGTCCTCATCTTTATCTAAAATCAAAACCAAATCACATGCTCCTTCCTCTTTGGAAGATGGGCGGTCAGAAAATTTCATTTCTCTTTTTTTACCCATGATATTCATGGTTATTTTTCCTTTCTGAATTTTTAGGGTAATGTCTTCCATTTGTTTTTTAACTTGTTCAGGAATTTCTTGATCTGCTGAGGCAAGTCCTTTTTCAATCATAATTTGATTGGTCCCGTCAAAATCTAGGTGGTAAGAACCTTTATAAGGAGCAACGTGTTTTTGTGTAAATCCTAGACCAATAAACAGGAAATTGAGTATGAGTAGTATGTATTTCATGTTTCTAAGATAATAAAATGTGAGAGAAATAAGTATACATATTTAGCATATAAAAAAAGCCCTTTTTATTGGGCTTTTTAGAGGTCTCGAGCGGATTCGAACCGCTGTAACCGGTTTTGCAGACCGGTGCCTAAGCCACTCGGCCACGAGACCATTTTACTTAAGCGAGCCAAAAATACAAAATTCCATAGAACCACTCAAAACTATTCTACTTTGATTAACCTTTTATTGATAAAGTTCCCATTTATATTTGCTGATACGTAATACACTCCAGCTGGAACAGGTCTATTATTACTCATTCCATCCCAGAAAATTTTGTTTGAATCAACAGCACCAAATACTTTAACTTTTTCGCCTCGGGCATTGTAGATAATAACTTTCGCATTTTGAAGTTTTACATCCTCAAATACAAGGTTGACACCTTCTTTTAAAAATGGATTGGGATAGGCATTGATAGAGGATAAACCATCGCTTGTCAATTCTTGCAATTCAACTGCTGTTAAATCAGATAAGTCATGAAATTCATCTCCTTCCACATAGGGTAGATATTGCAAATAGGTAACGAACATTTCATCAGTTGTATTTAATCCAAACTGCACTGCTTGAGGAGGAGAAAAAGGGTTGTGAATGTTGGATGCCGTATTGTCATAAGTTCCGTAAGCTTTGAGTTTAGATCCTGCCGGTAGCTTTTGAAGATATCTGAATTTGTAAAAATCTTGCCAATCGAAATCCCAATGTGGAATATGAATTAACCTAACGGTATCCTGTCCAGGCTTAACACCATATGCACCAATCTCTTTACCTAATAAATGCATGTGAGGAAATATTGAAAAGATTGAAATATCGGTCTGCGTTGTACCGGAGGTAGGGTATGCGGCACCAATATTCGTGATTTGGTTTGCGGGAAGGTTAAAGTTATAGTTGTATAAAAGTGGTGCAGAGCTTACCTCTCTAACGCCAGTTTCTCCCGGGGGATAAAAGTGAAAAATCACTTTTGTACTATCCACGAGCCCATAGCTGCCAATAGGATAGTGCATATTTAAGTAAATTTTCGCACCAGCACCTACGGTTGCGCCAAGTTTTATTGGGGCCTGGTTGGGAAAAATAATGGGTGTTGCACCAGGTGTAAATGCTCCAACTAGTTTGGTATTGAAACTAGATGGACTTGCACAATCACCTCCTATGGTATCGGTTACTTCTGTGCCGTTTTCATCAACATAAACCAATACATGGTGAACGATTTCTGGATTTCCCGGGATGACCTCAACAGCTTTGATTACCCGCTGCTCTGTAAGGTTGGTTGGTAGTGAAAAACAAACATAATCATCATTGGCGATTGCTTTACTCGCATAGGTTGGAATCTGAACTTGAAGGTCACCATCACCGAGAATACTTCCTTCGTTAAAAACTGGAGGTGGAGGCGTTTCCGAGGGTGTACCTTCGGGGTAACCCGAAAGCATCCAGTCTAAAATTTTTGTTTTTTCTGAGCTATCCAGCGCTCTATCATGTAAAAATTCAGCGGACGGATTGTCTGGTGGCCATGGTGGCATTTTTTCTTGGTATACGGCATCGTATATGGAACTCGCAACTAGGCTTACATCCTCATGAGTCATTAAAGGGAAAGGTGCACCACCACCATTGTGGTGGCATTTTGCGCATTTTTCGTAAAATATTTCAGCGACTTCGCTACTCCAGGTTTGTCCAAAAAAAAAGAAATAGTTGAGCGTTACAAATAATGTAAGAGTGGTCTTCACGGTCTATAGTTTCGAGTAAATTAATGATTTTATACAGGAATTAAAAATTCATTTTTTCACAACTGGTATTGCAGTGCTCTTTGAATTATGTTCAAATACGATGTAATACATGCCAGATTCAATATTGGATAGAACCACCTCAACCACCCCGCTTTGAGCAATATTTTTGATTATTATCTTTCCGTCTATACTTATGAGACTGTATTTTGTGTTGATTGGAAGCGCAACTTGAATTTTATCTTCAAAGGGATTTGGCCAAATTTTTATCACATGTTCTAGTTCATTCAATGCGGAGCAGTTTTCAACCGTGATTTCCTGAATTTCGGAAGAAACACAACCTTCATTATCATAAGAGTAACTAATCTCATGGATTCCAATGCCTGAAATATTTGGGTAAAATATATTTCCATTTATACCAATGCCATCAAAAACACCTCCTACGGGCATTGCTTCTAAAATTATTTCTGCCGATGTATCACATAGTATTGTATTGGTCAATTCAAAATCAATAGGATGGTATGCACCTATAGTTAACTCGAGAGTGGCTGTGTCGGGGCAGCTTCCAGTCGTGTAATGAATAATTGTGTATGTGCCCTGTTCAGATAGATTTGTGTTAATGATTCCGGTAATTGTATCGAGGCTCAATCCTGATTCACCGACGTAATAACCTATTTCTGTATTATCATTATCGATAAATCCATCTCCAATGCACAATATGGATGAGCCATAGTCAAATAGCGCTTGATTTATAGGATTCAAAAGAATATTAATAGAATCGGAGTTAATGGAGGGACAAGCATTGCTATTCGTGTAATTCAAGAATAAGAGACCGTCAGAGGTAATCATAACACTGTCTTCCGTTGAAATGGGTTCATTGTCAAGGAGCCAAGTAAAAGAACCGCCAGATTGGTCGGATGTCACATAAAAATCAGTTCCTTGACAAAGAGTCAAGGAGTCTGAATTGACATTTAACGTAACGTTATTTACAGGGAGGCCAAAACTAATTTCGTAATGGTTAAATGCATTACAGGATAGATTCTGGTTTGATGTTGGACTCACAGCTAAGGCATAGGTGCCGATAGGCAGTTCTGCTGAAAGTGTATTTGGCTCACAAGCGTTAAATGATGACGAAGCAACAACTTGGGGAATATTACAGTTTGCGATATTGAATACTTCAAGTTTGATTGGGAATTCCGAAATTTCCATGATGGTTAGCGTCCCGGGATCATTGATTGTAAATCGGTACCAATCAAAATCTTTGATCCCGTTTTGCACTGTAGCGCTACCATATACACTTTCACCACAGCTGACATCTTGATAGGTTGGCTCCAATACAAAACACCCTCCGTTTTCATTTTCTCCACAAACTTCAGTTTCAATAGTGCTATTTATTCCAGGTGAAATTGTACATGGCTCAAATGCTTCTACACATATTGTAAAATCCATAGTATTCGGAATCCAGTCATTCCAATCATATACGCGGATATGGTAGTTGTTACCGACTATCAAATTATTGGTTATCGTGGCTTCTTCTTCACCCTCATATCCATTATTGATACATGCAACAGAATTTAAGTTTGCACACGTGCCACTGTAAATTTCTACAACTGCATCTAGCTCAACCGATCCAAGAAGTTCGATATTTGCTGCATTCGCCGTTGCTGTAAAGGTGTACCAAACATCATTGTTTGCTATTCCATCGCATCCAGGCATCGATTCAGTTGCAACTTGAAGATTTCCGTTCTCTGGTGTGCATGTAGCTGAATGAACCAGCTCAATTGCTGTTTCGCAATTGTCGTTTTCTGGAGTAGGAAGCGAAGAATAGTAAGTGAAAGCATCAATACCAATGTAGTTGGAGTTGCTTCCTCCTGGCCCTCCATCGGGCACAAAGTATCGAAAGGCTATTCTTCCATTTACTGGGCCATTTAGGCCTGAAATAAGGATAGTGTATTGTGTCCAATTTGCTGGGTAACCAGTGGAGCTTAGGTCGGGATTAATACTTAAGAGTAGGGTTGAGAAATCTCCGACATCCTCGGATGAAAATCCAGTATACATTGAGTTTCCTTCCGTACTCATTCGAACCTCCAATCTGTCTGGGAATACAGGGGTGAAATTTATCCTACGCGAATAGAAAGTAATGACATCTCCATTGTTAAATGTTCTTGATGGAGATACGGCCCAGTTACTAAGCGTTACGGGTACAGACGAATATGAACTTTCATATCCAACACCCAGGAATGACAATCCGTCATAGGCATTGAAATTATTTGTATTTCCACTTCCCCAACTGTCTCCTGGCGAATCACTATTGTTTATAAAATACCAATCACTTAAGCTATTTAAGTCCTCAAAATCCTCAAAGAAGGTTTGGCTGTAATTAACGAAGGACCATAAAGAAAATAAGACGAATGTTAATTTATAGCGCATTCAGATTATTGAATCAATTCAAATCTCGTTGCTTTTGAAGAGACTCCACTTTTCGTTTGAAGCTGAATAATATAGCTTCCATTTTCAAACTTGGTCAAATCTATATTGGATCCATTTTGAATTCCATCAAGATGCATTAGCTCTTTACCTTGAATATTGAAAATACGAATTGTATTAAATTCATAGTCTGAGTCAATAGATATTATGCCTTGAGATGGATTGGGATATATTTTGAAATTTACCTCGTTCACCTCAAATAGATTCGCAGATTCGCAAATTTCATCCACAGGTGTTCCGTCACAGTAGTTAATGGGATATAAAATAGCCTCTTCGCTTGGCGGATTTTCGGGTTGTAAGGGTGTTTCATTGCAGCCTAATTGAAGTACTAGGAAGTCTCGGATGAAATTTACTGTTAAATTCATTAATGCAGCATCTCCGGCATAAGGCACATGACCCTCTCCCTCATAAGTGTAGAAATATTCTTCAAGACCAATTGCACAAGCACGTTCATGAAGCATTCTACTACCATCTAAGTACATGAGTGGAATACCGGGGTTTACAATCCCTCTGTTGTAGGTAACTGTACCGTCATTTGTTCCGTGAAACGAACATAAAGGAATATCTCCTGCTTCCATCCAGCTATATCTTGCAAGTGCACCGCAGCCATTAATCACACCATGTACATTCGATGAGTAGCCAGGATTTCCACTTGTACCCTCAATTCCTCCCATAGATTGAATGGTAGATTCATTGAGATAATCTTCAATTTCGCATGCATCATCTAAATACCCTACATGAAGGGCAGTGATTGCACCTGCGGAGCTACCACCGATAAAAATTTTGTTGGTATCAATTTTATAGTTGTTTGCAGTTTGTTTGTCTTTATAAAAGAAACGTATGGCAGCTCTTAAATCTTGCGTCGCCCGAACCACTGCTTTTACTGCATTTGCTGAGTCAATTGGAAAGAACCCAAGACGGTAGTTGATTGAGGCACACGCATATCCTTTTTTTGCAAATCTCTTTGAAAACTGCACCATGTCGTAGTCTGTCTTGTCTCCACCAATAAAGCTACCACCATGAACCCATATCAATAAGGGGCGTTCAGTTTCCGTATCACCCTGGGGCTCATAAAAATCCATTTTCAGCGTGTATTGTCCACCAGTCCAAGTTGAATTTTGTCCAAACTCAATATCAGATGTCAAATCGAAGTCACTAAATATGTCGCTCGCATATCTACCGTCAGTACATGGTGATTGCGAATTTGCGTTCAGGATAAAACAAAGGGTAAGTGTCGACAGGAGTAATTTTTTCATGATATATGTATAGTTTATTTTAGTGTTGCAGAGCACTTTATAAGCGATAAATAGCTTTATTTTTCGATTTTAACAATCGCATTCAACCTTAGTAAGATTGAAAAAATGATGCACCAGCTTGTTCTCTATAAATATATTAATTATTAACCTAACATGATATATGCCAAAAACAATTCATTTGCGATTTGTAATGTGAATCAGGCATTCTCCTCTAACAGTGCGTCCTTTT
>CEUH01308751.1_pt1 | contig 11005 bp, 6 predicted proteins | sample 356461 | NCBI WGS metagenome assembly CEUH01 (sample SAMEA2623275, study PRJEB7988) | marine metagenome | isolation source: saline water (ENVO:00002010), including
TTAAAATTATTTTTTGTAATTATTTTGTTAAAAATAATTACTTTTAAACAAAGTACTAAATTAACGAATAAAATTAAGTTTTCAATAATAAAAATATTAAACTTGAAAATATATATTTTTTTAATCTTTTTATTGTTATCTTCCTACTGTATCGGACAAAAATCGCCAAATTTTTTATGGCTTGTCTGTGAGGATCAATCCTTATTCTTTTCGATGTATGGAGATTCAAGTGCAAATACTCCAAATATAGATCAGCTAGCTAATGATGGAATGGTTTATCAAAATTGCTATACTCCTTCACCTGTTTGTGCTCCAAGCCGAAGCAGTTTAATAACAGGAATGTATCCTACAACACTTGGGACGCATCATATGAGAGCTTACAAAAAAACTGAAGAAAAGAAATCAATTAATTTACATAATTTACTGCCTTATTATAGCCCAAAACCAAAAAAACCAATCCAATTTTTTACTGAAAATCTTAGAGAGAATGGATATTATTGTAGTAATAACTCTAAAGAGGATTACAACATGACAGTCTCCCCAATGGCTTGGGACGAAAGCAGTCAATTAGCACATTGGAGAAATAGACAAGAAGGGCAGCCTTTTTTTTCTGTTTTTAATTTTAATGTAACACATGAATCTAATATTTGGAAGAATGAGAATTCATATTCAAAAAAAGAATTGGAAAATGTTATACTTCCAAACATTTTCCCTGACCACAATGTAATCAAAGGTGATATATTAACGAATTATAAAAATATTGAAAAATTAGACGAACAAATTGGAGTAATTATAAATCAGCTCAAAGAAGATAGCCTATATGAAAATACGATTATATTTTTCTTCAGCGATCACGGAGGTCCATTTCCAAGATATAAACGATCTATTTACGAAACCGGTCTTCGTGTTCCAATGATTGCAAAATGGATAAATGATAGTTCCAGAGGTAATACATCTCAACTCGTAAGCTTTGTTGATTTTGCTCCGACCATTATAGATGCTGCAAATCTGAAAGAAAAATTTTCATCTGAAGGTGTTTCTTTTTTTAAAAAAGACCAAAGACAATATGTCTATGCTGCTACAGATCGTTTTGATGCAAATACAGATATGCGCAGAAGTATTCGAGGAAGCAATTTTAAACTTATTTACAATGGTGACACTACATCTCCAGTATATAGGAAAATAGATTATCGCCAACAAATGAAAACGATGCAGGTTTTAGATTCTCTTAAGGAGAAAAAAGAACTAAATACTCATTTTTCAGATTGGTTCCATAAACATAAAAGTCGTTTTGAGTTATATGATGTAACAGTCGACTACTTTGAAACTAATAATCTAATTGATAATCCTAAATACGAACAAATTTATAGAACACTCAAATATTATTTATTTGAGTGGATTAAGAATTCTGATTTTGGTAATATGAACGAGTCTGCTATGTTAGAATCAATGTTTTCTAGGTCTATTTCTATACCAAAACTAAATACACCAAAAATCGTAGCTAGTAATTCAGGATATATTGTTGAATCTAATAATCCAAATACATCAGTAGGGTGGCGAAATGAGAATGAAATAGTCTGGAATATATATACTAAAAATAAAATAATTCAACCTAAAAATAACTTTGAAATATTACTCTTTCGACCTGGCTATGAGATATTGATAAAAAAAATTAAAAAATAAATTCAACTATTTTTATTCTACAAGAAACGGTATGTTAGCAACAGAGCTTTGTCCTTTTTCATTTTTGACATAAGCAAATAATCGATAGGCCCCTTTTTTATTTGGACTTATAAAGGTAAGCTCATAATTACTTTCCTTAACTATTTCGAGTTGTATTGGCTCAGGTGATAATTGTTTGTCTCCACCAATTTTGTTACTAAAAGCTTCTGGATACAATATGTATTCAACAAATACTTTTTTGTTGTTGTACTTAAGAATATCAATTTTCAAAGTTGCTTTTACTGAAGGAGCTAGAATATGGTCTTTTCTCCATCCGATATTTTCTAATGAAATATCTCTAATAGATGGAGCTCTCGAATGAGGCCATTCTCCTTTCCAACAAAAATGCATCACATCTACAGCTTCTGTTGGATTACCATTACTTAGAAACATCCCATGCCAAGTAGCTGTTGATTCTTGCTTCTGTCCCCAAAGAAAACAGTAACTTCCTAAACAACGTTCCTTATCTTTTTCAATTAGATCTTTATATCTTCTAAGTCGCTGATCCGCTTTTATTCCATTTGGAGGTTCTACTTTAGCTTTCCATGAAGTTTTTTTGGCTTCAAATGGTCCATTCACACCCCATTCAGAAACAATATATGGCTTATCCCAATTAAACTTTCTTAGATTTGCTCCAGCATTCTCAATCGAACCATAAACATTTAAACCTAAAATATCTATACTTGGACAATATTTTTTAATGTAAAATGCTTTTGATGGGTCAACACCTGCAATTACAGTCATTGTAGGATGATTTGGATCTACTTCTTTAATAAATTTCGCAATAATCTCTATAGTTTCCCAAACTTTAAAATTACTATATCTGAGATCAACTTCATTACCAATACCCCATATTAATAATGCTGGGTGATCCTTATATTTTAAGACTTCGTTCTTAAGATATTCAATTTGACCTTTAACGGCATATTCATCATTATAGTCCATACCGCTTCTTTCAGGTCTTACATGTAAACCAAGTGTTACAGTAAGACCATGATGATGAGCAGAATCTAAATATGCCTTGTTATTTGTGCTCCACACTCTAATTGAGTTAGCTCCAGATTTAACTAATAAATCAAAATGATCTTTAGCTCCTGCTCCTTTTATATAGTACGGTATACCATTTCTCTGTAATTCAAAATTACCTGATTTATTAATTATAACATCCACTTTGCTAGCCTGAGGATGAACAGTTAAAGCCATAAGCATAGCAAATAATAAAACAACATACCAAAAATTTATATTCCTTTCCATTTATTTGGTTTTTTTGGATTTCCGCGAAATTCAATAATCTGAAAATCACCTATTTCAAATTGTGTCCCATCTATTATTTTAAATCTAATTTCCTTTAGTTCATCCCATCTAAATTCGCTATATCCAATTAATGACTTAAAAGGCAGAATGGCTTCAAACACTCCATTTCCTCTATCAATAAAATTAGTTTCATTTAATGTTTTTTGCAATCTTCTTTTATCTCCTTTGTATGCAAATAACAAAGTTTGAAGCTTAGGCAATTCTTTTGCTTTTATTCTAAAAGTAAGAGCCGATGTAGTATAAATAGATGATATATCTACTCGCATCCACTTATGTGGTGAAAAACCGAAAACGTTCCATGGCTTTACTTTTGTTTTATCTAAATCAACTACTACGCTTTCATTTTTAAATGAGCTTCCAAATTTAAGAGTAGATGAATAGCTAGTATTTATACCCCACCAATGTTCTTTTCCTATTCCAACTGATATTGGATGAGATTTGAATGCCTTGATAAAGGAATCATTAGTTTTCTTATAGTTATGTTCATGTGGGACAATTACAATATTGTCAATATGTAAATCTCCTTTTCTTTGAAATTCAAGACGCATCTCTTTAATATTGCTCATGTTTACATTTCGTTTTTCATAGTTGAATGCGCTTAGTGGAATACGAATTCTTCTCCATTGAGTATCAATTTTTCCCTCTTCAAGATTTAAATAATTTATATTTGCTCTACATTGTTTTCCTGCGTAATCAACAAGAATAAAAAACATAGGTACAGTAGATAGTTCACCTGTATCAATACGAACACGGAGCTCTATTGCAGTAGATTCTAAGATAGGTTTAAGGTTTTTTCCCTTATAATTCCCCCACTTAAAACCTATTCCTACATAATTACATTTAGATGCGTCCCACTTTATATGAAGATGATCATTTCCAATGTAACTATTAGTACTACTGAAAGACACTTGCTTACAATCATTATTTTTCACACCCCACAACCCATTTTCTTTAGAATTAGTAAAAAGTTTTTTATATGCAAATTGTTCAAACGAAGAAACAGATTTTGAGGGTTCATATATGTTAACTTCGTTCATATATCCACAAGAAAAAGTGAAAAAGATAAAAACTATTAATAATATTTGAGGAGTTAACTTCATTATTGATCTAACAAGCTAGAGTTCGTTGTAAAAATAATATGATCTATATCTGCCCTAACATCTTTTCCAAAGTTTTCAGGACAAATTGGATTTCCAGTTGATGAAGGACATGCTTGACATGAAATTCGAATTGCTCTAATATCATTTGGATTCATATTAAAACTAATATCTTGATTGTTTGGTGAAACAGGTTCGAAATCAGAATACCTAAATGACTTCAATCGCCACCCATTCCAATCTACAGGAACCTTCATTTTATAAACCTCCATTGTTGATTCAAATAAATCAGAGGCATTATTGTTAAGGTTATCGTTAAAAGGTGTGGCTGTTTCTTCTGAAATTAAAATATTTATAAATTGACCAGTGTGTAAGTCCTCTAAGTCTGAGAGTATACCTATATTAATGAATAAGTTATCAGAATTTTGACTCACTTCATTTATATTTATAGGAAGGTCAATATTACCTAATGCCCAGTCCCAATTCACTCTACCACCCATTTTAAAATAGTTATTTCCAAGAAGAGGATCATCATTTGCTAATGAAAAGGTCATACCACCACCTTCAGTATTATAATAAACCAGACCTTCTTCTGGTAAACCATCTTCAAAATCTTCAAACCAAATACCATTATCATAGCTTTTTGTTGAAAGAATATTGATAGTATCTCTTAATGTATCCATTTCATTTTCAAAAGTTAACTCGATAGCGCATTCTTCTTCAGAAAAAAAAGGTACCTGAGAGGAGCCTCCTCTCCAATTAATTGTATTTGAGTCGATAAGATTTGAAAATCCTGTAATTTCTTTATAAGCACCTGTATTTAGTCCCTGAATAGTAATTTTCCATTCAACAGGTTTATTAAACTCACTGTGGAAACTGACTTGTTCATTATTTGAAAAACTAGGATTTCTATTAATAATTTCAAGTGGCTTTATTATCTCAAAATCGCCGTATAAGTTTTCAATTGATGGTCCTTCAAAATCAATTTTTGTGCAACTAAGCAGAAAAAAAAGCAAGACAATGAAAGAAATAAGATTTGTTTTTATGTTCATAATTTAACAGATAAAATTAATATAAGTCTATTGTATTTATAGTTTAGATAGTTTTGATCAAATGATGTCACACCCCACCAGTTATAATTAAGATTGGCATATATATTTTTCTTAAATTTATAAAGCATTCCAAAAGATAGCATATGATCCTTTTGATCTACTTCTGTTAATGTAAAGTAAGAAATATTACCATAACTGTCTCGTTGAGTGACAAACTCATTCCCCTTGGCATTTAACTGCTTGTAAGATGCTTGAACAAAAAACTTTTTAGCCAACTCGGCGTTTATTGATGCATTCATATGGTGACTAAAAAAGTTAATTTTAGAAACGTCTTTTCCACCTCTTTTTGTGAGTTCACTTTCAGATGAAGCAGAAATATTTAACTCTTTTTGCCAATTTAAAAATTCATGAATATTGATTTTAAACGCTCCCTTGACTAATCCAAATTGTCTTTTTTCTGGTGTCCCCTGCCCAATTGCTTCTTTAAAAATACCAGTATTGATTTTAGCATGAAATAAGTTATTCTTATTATTCATTATAGCTTTCATATAAACTCCGATTCTATTTGGTGTAGCATCTCCATAAGGAAGAACATTTGAATAAATAGGATTGAAGTTCATAAGAACACTTGATAAGTCTTGATTATATAATTTATCGTCCGAAACTATATCAAACATGGATTGGGGCCTTATCAAAGACATATTAGTGTAAAATGGATAAATAGTGTTGTTATTAATAGCATTATAATCTAGACGCCTTGATTGAGCACCTGCACTTCTAAAATTTGGATCTACGTAGCGAACCCCTAATGATAAGAACAGTGAAGAATCTTGCTTGTCAAATTTATTTTCTAACTCAAAAAACATCCCTTGTATATCATTTGATATAGAATCTGAAATAGCATTTTCAAGCTCGGTATGCAGCCAATATCTTTTAGAAAAACCTGTTTGTAAAGTTTGTTGAATATGATACTTTTCATTACTAAAACGATGAATTAGTGATACATCATAAACAGGGTTTCTTACAGAAATATTTTTAGTTCCACTGGATGCTAGTTCAAATAGGTTCACATAGTTTGTTGATAATGTAAGTCTCTTATTTATATTCGAAAGCATAGATCCCCCTGAAAATATGAGGTCACTTGAATAGTTAGATTCATTTATCTGAACAGAGCCACGAGGTCTAGTAATAAAGAAATCTAAGTCTAGATTTCTTATAAATCGGTCAAATTTAAAAGAGAAATCGGTTTGAATTCCTTGCAAACGCCATCTATTTTCAATATAAAAATTTTCATAATGAATAATATCTCGATAAAACTTTAACATATCATGTTCGTAACTCAAAAGCTCCTCATCATAATTATAAAGTGTAAACTTAGATTGCTTTAGAAAAAGATCCCCAATACTGAAACGAATCTTATTATTTATTACACCTTTGGCCTTAAGTTGTCTTACATTTATTTCTGTTCCTGACCCAAAAAAACTTCCAAATGAATTACGTATTCTCAATTGTGCAAAAATCTCAATATTCTGAATTGGATTAACGTGTGTGTTGAGGTCCAACAGGTTATAACCATTTGATGTATTCCTTGCAGAAATTGTATCATCTGTTAAACTCTTATCTAAAGCGTCTCTAGTGAAATAAGAGCGAGAAAATCCGTCGAACCAAATATTATCATTTATCTGCGCATGAAGACTAAAAGTTGAAAAAAAGATTACTAAAAAAACTGGGTATTGTATTAATTTTCTTTTCATAGTTAAAAATTTATTTTTAATTCAAGCATCATTTCCCATCCCTTTAAATGGTTTTCAATAAAATTTGGATCAAAATATCGATATTGGTTGTAGCGATAAAATACCATTGCATTTTGACCAATTTTATAATCTAAGCCAAAGCCTATAAGTGTATTCTTCTGATTTGTATAATTAGTATACCTATAAAGATCCTTAAGGCCTAACATCTCAAAAAAGGTATTTGTTGATGTAGCATCTGGGCTGTCTCCTATATCAGTAGAAGAGTTACCTAATATTTTTTCTATACCATAACTTAAAACAAATGCAGATTTCTCACTTAGTTCAATACTGAAATCAATTTCTTCACTAAACTGACTAATTAGTGCTTGCTTTCCAATTTGAGGAAAAAAACTTAGATCTTTTTGGCAAGTATTAAAACGCGTCAAACAAAATACATAATAATTTTTTCCAAAAATCCTATTATTATACTTAGCTTGAAACTCAATGGTATTGAAGAACTTTTTAAAATTTGCAAGTCCATCATTAGATGTATCAGTGATATTTACGTTTTCAAATACACCTCTGTATGTAGAATTTAGCGCATTATAAGGGCCCCAGTTTTGTGCAAATACATAGATTCTTGAAAGTGTCTGGCTATTTACATTATGTATATAAGATAATGCAGAATACGAAGTGTCAATTTCAGCAAATACACCAATACCTCCATTAAGCTTAAGCTGACCCAAAGTTAGATCTGCATTTATAGAAACACCTTGTCGATTATTTACAGGATAACCTAGTCCAACTATTGGACTTTGATAAGGAGTTCTTACTGTTGTTCCTACCCCTTCTACATTAGGAAACACATCAAGAATAGATGTATTTAAAAAATTTCCAGTGACATTTACAAATTGTGGTGATATTCTATAAAGCTGCAAATTAATTGGTACTTTTAAAGATTTTGCAGTTTTAATATTCAAAAGAATTGCCTCCCCGTAGCCAAGTTTATTAATTGGGTCTTTATAGTTTCCTATTCCGAGCTCCATTTGGACTTGTATTTTATCCCATTTCTTTTCTAATTCAAAAGTATGAATGAAATATTTTCTTCTTTCACCTCCTAATAAATCTGTATCTGCCCATGAAGAAAGATTATTATAAGCTAATTTGAGATTGGGAATGAAGGTATTTTTAATTTGAAAAGAACTAGTAAAATTATCACTGTCTTCAAGAAAAGAACGATTGAAAGTACTTTTACCAATAACTCCTTTTAAATAAAAATTAAGCGGTAGTTTTGATCCCTGAAAAAATATACCTTGAAAAGCACGACTTCCATACCTAATTCCCTGATCAACCAAGCCACTATTGTAATAGTGAGAATAACGATTAATTGGTATTTTATTTAACGGCGTTTGGGGTCTTCTTTCATATATACTGATTCTGTTAAAAGAATGGTTTCCCCAAACAGTAAGTCGGCTTTGTCTATACCATGAAACACCCCCTGATTTAAAATTAAAAGTACCATATTTAGTAGGAATTGAAGTAGATATATTTAATCCAAGATTTAATGTTAAAGGTTGAGTAAAATCTGGTGAAGATCCTTTATATAAGCTATTGAGCATAAAATCTACTCCAAATGTAATATTCTCTTTGGTCTTTCCATTAAGTTTTAAAAGAAACATAGGTTCTCTGTAGGCATCTCCAGAGCTAATCACCAATGTTTTGCCACTATTATTGGGAAATGTCTCTTGTTGGTTGCGAACAAATCCTAAAAATCTGTAATATCCTGAAAATGAAATTGATGTTGATGGATTCTTAAAAATCAAAATATTGCTGCTAAAAGATTTTTGGTTAACTATTGTATCCTGACTAAAAGAAGAAACCACCCACATAAAAAAAATGATCAGAATTGATCCTCTCATAATATACAAGAAATATTAATTTTTTTTACTAAATTAATAAATTAAAATTGTAAGACAAGTCATTTAAGTGTGATATTTACACTTACAGTTTTATATGAGTAGATTTTTAATAATTTGAATTAATTTCTTTTAATGGAGTACTTTTCCAAGTAATTCCTTCTCTCCATTTTGGGGCATGCACCTCAACAAGATAATTTTCTAATATTTTTTCCAATTTTTTTGCGATTTCTGGTTTTTGAGTAGCTAAATTTATTTGTTCCATTTTATCTTTAACTAAATTAAAAAGGAAGATTGATTTATCATCTTGAAATTTAATTAACTTATAATCTCCTTTTCGAACTGCAGAATGCGGTCGTTTCAAAGCAATACCATTTTTGTAAGGGACATGAAAGAAAATACCATCCACTGATCTTTTAATCGTTTTAATATTTTTATTTAAAAGTATTGGAGCAAAACTTCCTCCGTCAACTTTTGTTAATTTAACTGTTTGATTGCCAGCCAGCTCTAAAAGAGTTGGTAAAATATCAGAACCTGATACAGGAATTGCTGACTCAGAGCCATTTTTAATACCAGGACCAGAAATAATAAGTGGTACACGTACTCCTCCCTCATAAGCATCCCATTTTCCTCTACTTAATGGATAATTATAGCTTTTTTCATACTTCTTAGCTCCTGGTATATTAGGAACAGAGCCATTATCAGACATGTATATTATATATGTATTATCTTCTATTCCAAGTTCTTTTATTTTTTGCAATAAAATTCCAAGACCTTCGTCCAACTCAAAAGTCATTGCAGCAAATCCTGGATTTTTTTTATGTAAACCTTGTTTTTTTTCTTTAAACTTATTGTAATTTTTTTCTTTTGATTCAATATTGGTATGAACTGCATAATGTGAAATTTGCAGATAAAAAGGCTTTTTTTCAGATTTACAAGTATTAATGAATTCAATTGCCTTATCAGTTAGAGAAAAAATATACTTGGGATCTTCTTTAAAAACATTTTTCCATTGATTTTTATTATTATCAAAATTACCATCCTTATTTTTAGTAGGACCATCACTGACATCATATCCAAGAACGGAAGGATTACTTCCCATTCCCCATTTGCCAAAATGAGCTGTTTTATATTTACTATTAATTTCTTTAAGAGCTTTTGGAATACTTATAAATCCCTCATGATCAATATGATCTGTATTCATCCCAACGCGAATCAATGAAAGCCTTGCAGGTGTTTTCCCAAATTGAATACTATATCTAGATGGGGCACAAACAGGAGCACTTGCGTATGCATCAGAAAATCGCATACCTCTTTGAGCAAGTACCTCTAAGTTAGGCGTTTCAAAATAAGCGCTCTTTGATTCTGGCTCGTTAGACATCATTTTAACTGATGTACCGTTCCAACCTTGATCATCAGAAAGTATAAATATAAAGTTAGGAGAACTGGTATAAGGTTCTTTTGGCAAGTCAGATGACTTACATGAAAGAAAAAACAAAATGAAAAAAAGTAAAAAATAAACTTTAATTTGTTTTTTGTGAAAATTTTCAATTTGCTTAAAGTATAACATACATTTAATATAATTATTCATTTTTAAAATGCAATATTTCACCATTTATATCGTGTATATCTCCGAACGTAATATTTTTTGCCTTTTGCATAAGTTTAGCATTTTCAAATTGTCTTCCAAGACCTTCAGGTTTTATTGAAGCATCCAAAATTCTTTGTTCAATCATCAATTTTAAAGAGTCCATTATATCTTTATATTTTTTGTTATTTGCAAGATTAATGAGTTCGTTTTTGTCGTTTTGATGGTCATATAATTCGTAACCAAATTCACCATTAACCCCCCACTTTGTAAGTCTATAACGTGTAGTCTTTATTGAGTATCCTTTACGCCATCTCGTAAGAGCGCTTTCACGAACAGTAGCATTAACATTTTCAATTATTGGAACTAGACTTCTTCCAACAACATGCTTAGGAGTCATTATATCTGTTAGTTCCATTAAAGTAGGATATATATCTATTAATTCAACTGGACTATTAGATGTGACGCCCTTATTTTCTAAACCTGGAGTTGAAATTATTAAAGGAACTCGTGTTGCATTTTCAAAAAGTGTTTGCTTTTGCCAGTGACCATGTTCACCTAAATGGTAGCCATGATCAGAAGT
>CEUH01006600.1_pt1 | contig 10996 bp, 20 predicted proteins | sample 356461 | NCBI WGS metagenome assembly CEUH01 (sample SAMEA2623275, study PRJEB7988) | marine metagenome | isolation source: saline water (ENVO:00002010), including
TTACAAGAAGTCGCAACCGGAGCCGGTAAAACTATTATTACTGCCACTTTAAGCAATCTAACAGAAACGTACGGACGTAGTCTGGTAATTGTTCCAAATAAGAGTCTAGTCACGCAGACCGAGGAAGATTATATTAACTGTGGATTGGACGTAGGTGTCTACTTTGGTGATAGAAAAGAACTTGGAAAAACACATACTATCTGCACATGGCAAAGTTTAAACATATTAGATAAAAAATTTAAAGACGGAAATGCAGTATTAAGTCTAGCAGAATTTTTAGATGGTGTAAGCACAATTATAATAGATGAAGTACATCAAGCAAAAGCAGAAGTACTAAAAAATTTACTTACACGTAATCTGCGTAATGCTCCGATACGTTGGGGGTTGACAGGAACTATACCAAAAGAAAAGTTTGAGTTCGAAGCTATACATGCAAGTATAGGACCTGTAATAGGACAAGTAAGTGCAAAAGAATTACAAGATAAAGGCGTATTATCACAATGTCATGTAAACGTAGTACAGCTAATAGATACAGCAGTGCATAGAGATTATCAATCAGAATTAAAGTATCTAGTTACAAACGAACAAAGAATAACATACATAGCAAGTTTATTAAACAAAGTAAAACAATCAGGCAACACATTAATATTAGTAGACAGGATATCAGCAGGCGAGAGACTACAAGAACTTATTCCAGGATCAACATTTGTAAAAGGTGATGTAAAACTAAAAGACAGAAAAGAAGCATATGATGAAATAAATGAAGGAACTAATCATGTTGTTATTGCAACATATGGAGTTGCGGCAGTTGGCATTAATATTCCTCGTATATTCAATCTTGTTCTTATTGAACCTGGTAAATCATTTGTTAGAGTTATACAGAGTATAGGTAGAGGCGTTAGAAAGGCAAAGGACAAAGACTTCGTGCAGATATGGGATCTTACATCAACATGTAAGTTTGCGAAGCGGCACCTTACTCAACGTAAGAAATTTTACAAGGAGGCGCAGTACCCATTCACAATAGAAAAAGTGGATTGGAATTAATATGCGAATGTTAACATTAGACAATGAATGTTTTGTCTTAAATAACCTGCCTGATGAATTAGAAGAAGACGTAAGATTTAGTGTTTTAGATAATTCAGATGCAAAAGAACCAGATTTCTTTTTTATACCTTTAATATTTTTAGAATCTTTTAGTTCACCAGCAATAGTAATGGAAATAAATGGAAATGAAATAATGATGCCTGTCGATTGGCACATTGCTGTAGGAGATGCTTCTAGCGGAAATGACTTGGAAGTATTACCACTAACCAGCATAAATGATAGAGGATTTGAAGCTTTCTTATTCAACCCAATTACAGGCTTTAAAGTAGATTTTGGAACATTAAAAATTATAAATTTTTACAATGATGTAAAATGGTATTTTCCAAAAATGAAAAATGGGCAACTTTTAAGTGTGCCTATTACTGAAGGTAAAAATCCGCTGTGTGCTTTTTTTGTAAAAGACATAAGCAGACAAAGCGAAACTATAGATTATGCACAATTATTGTAAGGAGAAAAAATGACAGATCCTAACCAACCATACCATAACAAAGGGTTTGGCCCAGCATTTTTATGGATAATATTTTTGTTTTTAATCTTTCCGTCAGTCATTATATTATCAATAGATGATGGCTGGGCAAAATATAAATCAATGCGTGGATTAAGCGGAGACTGTTGGGAAAATAGCAAACATGAAAAAGTATGCAAAAGCGATAACACATGTAAATTTGGACGTAATTTTTGCATACCAGAAGTATATAGATGGAGAGCTGATAAATGAAAGCTGGAAAGATTTGGGGTCAGACTGAACTGATCCATGCCAACGGTGTATTAGAATTTCACCGTATTGAATTTAAAAAAGGATTCAAGTGTAGTGAACATGAACATCAATTCAAATGGAACGGCTTTTATGTAGAGTCAGGAAAAATGTTAGTTCGTGTTTGGCAAGAAGATCAAGGACTTGTTGATGAAACTATTCTTAATGCAGGAGACTTCACACAAGTTAAACCTGGCAAGGTACATCAATTTGAAGGCTTAGAAGATGGTATTGCTTTTGAACTGTATTGGGCTGAGTTTAACCATGATGACATTGTACGCAGAACAGTTGGGACAAAAGTGTAATGTATTCTTTAGAATACTTAGAAGAATTGAAAGCCTTGCATCAAGATAAGAAAAGGCCTAAAGGCTTTGGCGGCAAAGTTAAAGACCTAGGTGATTTTTATAAATGGATTCAGTATTGGCAACCTAAAGATTGTTTAGATTATGGTTGTGGTAAAGGCGTGATACTTGCACATCTAAAAGAAGAATTTTCTCATATTATATTTCAAGGATATGATCCTGCATTAGATATGTGGAAGCAAAGACCAGACAAAATTTTTGAAATGATATTTTGTAATGATGTATTAGAACATGTTGAACCAAACTTTATCAAAGAAGTACTTGAAGACATTAACCAATTAACAACAAACTATGTATGGTTAAGAATAGATACTTTACCTGCAAGGAAAAAATTATCTGATGGTAGAAATGCTCATTTAATAATTAAAAATAAAGAATGGTGGTTAAAAACAATTGAAAGTCATGTTGAAGGCACTGTAGTTTATAGTGACTTGAACAAAAAGGGAAAGTTGGATATTGCAATCGAGAAGTAAACTTATTCCTGGTGAAGCATTAATTTACACTAGGGCAAATGGCGTAGTATATGCTAACTATAGAGACCCGCCGCATAATAAAATTCCTAAATGGATTATAGGTGGGGATCCAGATGCAGTTAATAAAGAGCAAGGTTGTTTGTTTAGTTATAGTGAATGGCAAGATATGATGATTATAGCAAAAGAAAATAAAACATTAAAATCACAAATGCAAAAATTATTACATCTATATTATTTAATAAAGGAGGAAAAATGATAGTAGGATATATTTTAGTCTTAGTGACTATTTTAGAAACTGGTCAAGTCACAGGAGAAACCATAGAATATTTTGATGATCCTTGGGCGTGTATTGAACAAGGAATATGGGAAGAAGAAAATTCTCCTCCAGGTATAGGTTATGTATGTATTGAAGACTATGTAGATATGGAGAGATTAAAATGATAAAGCCAAATACTACTTTTAATTTATCAATCAGAGACGTAGAAATTATAGAACATGCTCTACGAGCAAAAGCAGGACGCAGAGGACTTGCTATTGCACAGGGCGAAACGTCACCTGAACTTAGACAAGAGATGAATGAGATACAAGAAGTATTAGGTAAAATTCATAATCAAAAAAATCATTATGCTAAATTTAATGATGGTAAAACTTATGTGAGTGGATAATGAAAATAATAGCAGGACCATGTCAACACGAGTCACTAGAACAAAGTTTAGAAATTGCTAATGAATGCGAAAGAGTATGTGACAAATACGGTTTTGATTATTATTTTAAAGCAAGTTTCGACAAAGCTAATCGAACGCATATAGATAGCAAACGTGGTATTGGTTTAGAATCTACCATGAACGATTTTAAAATTATCAAAGATAAGTTAGGAATCAAAACTGTTACAGACGTACATAATCAAAATGAAATATTAAAAATTGGCGCTTATTATAATGACTGTGTAGATGTAATACAGATTCCTGCGTTTTTATCTAGACAGACTGATCTCATTAGAGCGGCATGTAAAACTAACAAAATAGTAAATATCAAAAAAGGACAATTCTTATCACCTTGGGATATAAAAGGAATACTATCTAAGACAAAAGGTGCAAAAGATATATGGATTACAGAGAGAGGAACATGTTTTGGCTACAACAATCTTGTTGTTGACTACACTGGCATTATGTATATGCTCAACAATTATGACAGTACTATCGTGTTTGATTGTACGCACTCTGCCCAAAAACCCGGGGGACAGGGGACTAGCAGTGGGGGCAATCGTGATTATGTCCCTGGGTTGGCTCGTAGCGGGTCTGCTCTTGGCATCACTGCCTTCTTCCTCGAAGTCCACCCTATGCCTGATGACGCCCCGTCAGATGGCCCCAATATGCTACAACTAAAAGATTTTGAAAAGGTTATAGATGAAATTGATAAATTTTCTTATAAGAAAATGGTTGGCAAATAAAGAAAAAGAGTGTAAAATAATAACATGAACAGATTGCCTATTAAAGATATTCTAGCCGCTATTGATATGAACGCTAAAAGTGTGTGGAAAGAATTTTCTGATGAAGAACGTAAACAGGTGTCATTTTGGCTTCTTAATCGCTATATAAGCGCCGTACAAGGGTCTCGTGACAAAATGGAGCTCGCAGTATTCAAAACAAATGAATATTATAATAAGCACTATATGGAAGTATCTAAGCACCTACAGTTACAATGGCAACTGCTATGCAATTCAGGTAACACAGGCAAAATAGAATATCATCCTTGGATAGGATTCAAAAAGAAAACATCGGATAATAACAAAGTATTGAAAGTTCTTGAACAAATATATCCTAACATGAAGCAAGACGAGTTAGAAATGTTAGCAACTATGAATAGTAAAAAAGATATTAAAAAACTAGCAGAAGATTATAACATTGAGACAAAACTATAATGGAATATAACATAAACACATTGCCTAACTTTGGTGTACTAGAAGTCAAACTTGATCAAAAATATATAGATTTATTATATGGGTATATTAAAGAAACTGCATATCCAGGATATGAATTTGAAGGTAATGAAGTTGTAAGCCATGCAAAAGATAATCAATGGTCGTTAATAGACCGCGATAATGTATTTGAAAACGAAGTACTAAAGCCAGCTGTGAACAAATATGCAGAAACTTGGGGCTGGCCTATGAATGTAAAAACAACACATTATCAAGATTTAGAATTCAATAGATTCTGGACACGTATAACTACTAATGACCAATACCAAAGTTTACACGATCATCAAGGATTGTTTAGTTTCAACGTTTGGTTAAAAATTCCTACACACTGGAAAGAAGAACAAGCAGGTGACTTAGGTTTCGCCCATCCTGACGCAACAGATTTTATTTTTACATACACAGATACAATTGGTAGAATAAAACAGTACAACTATAAACTGTCACCTGAGATTGAAGGTACAATGGTTTTATTCCCTAGCGACTTTAATCACGCTGTCTATCCTGGTTGGACAAAGCCAGAAGGATATAGGATAAGTGTTAGTGGTGATATATCATTATCAAGTTTAAGAGTAGGGGACACACTTGTCTAAGCCTTATGTATGCGAATATTGTAATACAGGATACAGCCGAGAAAAAACTTTGGCTGTGCATATGTGCGAAAAGAAACGTAGACATTTACAAAAGAATGAGAAACGTGTGACACTAGGATTTTATGCTTTCAATCAATTTTATAAACTAAGTGCAGGTGCTAAGAAAGAGAAAACATATGAAGATTTTTGTAACTCACCTTACTACAATGCTTTCGTCAAGTTTGGTTCGTTTATCAATAATGTGCGTCCTTTATATCCTGAGCGTTATATTGATCATGTCGTGACAAGCGGTGTAAAACTTGACCATTGGTGCAGAGATGAACTGTATGAAAAATATGCAATTGAGTTGATTAGAAAAGAAGGTGTTGAAACTGCATTAGAAAGAAGTGTAACGACAATGATGGAATGGGCTAATGAAAATGAACCGGCACCCTGGAACCATTATTTTCAACATGTCAGCCTAAATAGAGCAGTATGGCATATTAAGGATGGAAAGATTAGTCCGTGGTTAATATTAAATTGTGCTACAGGAAAAGATATGCTAAGTAAATTTAACGATGAACAACTGACTATGATATATCATGTTCTTGATCCTGAACATTGGGCTTTACGTTTTAAAAGGCAACCTAATGATGTAGATCTTGTAAAAGAAATTGTAAAAGAAAGTAAACTTTAATGCCAGATATAGATATTGACTTTGCTGATAGATCCGATATCTTAGATAAGATTCAACACCGTGTTGCAAAATTAGATACAGGAAAAAAGCATAACACAGGAATATATGTTACAGAGATTCCACACAATCCTATTGATAAACTATCTACTATAGATTATGATACAGCTGAAGATAGAGGATACTTTAAATTAGATTTTCTAAATGTGTCTATTTACAAAGATGTAAAAGATGAGACACATTTAATAAGCCTAATGAGAAAGGAGCCATTATGGGAGTTATTAGTTCACAAAGATTTCGTAGACAAAGTCTTTCATCTAAGCGGACACGACAATCTGTTGAAACAATTGAGGCCTACCTCGGTAGATCAATTAGCCGCAACACTAGCGATAATTCGGCCAGCAAAGAGACATCTAGCAAGCGAAAATTGGGAGACGATAATGAAAGAAGTTTGGAAAAAACCAACAAACGGTGATTATTATTTTAAAAAAGCACACGCTGTTTCTTATGCAATGGCGTGTGTAGTACACATGAATTTACTGTGTGAACAATATTCTACTTAGATTTCCGAACCAGCTGTACACTTTTACGTTTAACACGTTTTACACTTAATGCATTTAAATTTACACAAGGTCCTATACTTACTTTTACATCCTTGCTGTTCATTGTCATCATTGCATAATTAAATCTTGAAATGTCAGACCTAAGAAATATATTAATAGGGATCATCCTATTTGATTCCCACCACCAAACATCTCCTAACTCAAGAAAGTCTGTTTTCTCTTTGTCTGTTTTTAAATCTGTAAAAACATACATGCTTGTAACATATTGATCTTGGTTGGCAATGATTCCTACGTATTCATTACCCCCATAGGTAACTACACTTATAAACGGGAAATTTTTTTCAATATCTTTTAATAACATAATTCTCGATAAATACTGTATGCAACTAACACCTAGATATTTAGTCAATAACAAAACAACGCTCATTGCTAATGACGCGGGATTTATAACGGAGTATAGAACAGTGTATCAAAGACATATAAAAGTTTATAGAGGAATAGACAATGTTCTACAGTTTAAAATACTTAACCATGATCAAAAACCTGTAGACATAACAACTAAAACACCAAAGTTTGTTGTGTTCGATGCGAACAAACAAATGATAATAGAACGTGATGCTACAGTAACAGACGATGGTAGTACAACAACAAGAGGAAATTGTAAGGTTACAGTTACTGAAAATGATCTTTTAAATGTACCAACACAATTTTTAAGTTATAATTTATATCTAGTAGACAGTAGCAACGAAAAAACTTTAACTTACACTGATACACATTTTGGAGCAGATGGTGTTATTCATTTGGAAGATTCAGCTTTTCCAGGACCTGCTAAAACAGCAACAGTTAGTACATTCACTCAAACAGGTGATGTATGGTTAAGCGAAACAATAGATGCACAACCAGGCATCAATGGCAACGAAGCATTACATACTGCGGCTATCTATAGTGATACATATACAGGAGATATTGTCATTCAAGGCACACTAGAAAATCAGATTCAATCAGATACAAATTGGTTTGACATAGATACTGTAGCTATCACAAGCACAGATACGCTGAAGTATAAAAATTTTAACGGAGTGTTTAGTTATTTACGTTTTTCGGCATCTGCAAATCCTGCAGATAAAATAACAAAAGTACTAGTAAGGAACTAAAGTGAAAACATTTATAGGTGTTTTGCTTGTGTCTTTATTCTCTGCAGATAACGCAGAATTTATAGAGACAAGCAACGAGCAAATAGCTCAAGGATATAAATGGACATATGTGGGCAAGCAAGAGCCTTCAGGAGATCCAGCAATTACCATTAAACCAGAAAATGGTAATGAATATATCCTATTTAGATTAACAAAGTAGTTGACTTAACAGATCTACGATGCTATACTAATAGTATGAGTATCGTAGCTGAAATAGTTCTGACATATGCTCCTGCTAAAAGGAAAATGACTCCTAGCGGGTGGACCAGCTTCAATGCTCCTTGCTGTGTGCATAACGGACATACAGCAGACACTAGAGGAAGAGGTGGCGTCATACAGGAAGGTGATAATATAAGCTATCACTGTTTCAACTGCGGATACAAATGTAGTTGGCAACCTGGCCGTAACGTATCACACAAATTACGTAAGTTCCTACAGTGGATAGGTACACCTGACGATGTAATCAATAAGGTGGCACTTGACGTCATGCGTGAGAACGAGGGTGTTGAGATAAAAGAACACAGAGCTCAACTTCCAACGTTCACTTCAGTTCCAATGCCAGAGACAGCTAAACCGTTACAAGAATGGGCTGACTATTGTGCATTGGAACCTGGAGGCGTAGATAAGAATCTAGTTGCAATATTCGAATACATGAAGAATAGAAACTTGTACTTAGATGATACAAAGTACTATTGGACACCTGAATTAGGATATAGAGATAGATTGATTATTCCGTTTTTCTATGAGAGTAGGATAGTAGGCTGGACTGCGAGGACTGTTAAAACAGATAAAAATCCTAAATACCTATCTGAAGTACAGCCTGGCTTTGTATATGGATTAGACGAACAACGGCCGCAAAAAATATTTGCTATTGTATGTGAAGGACCTATTGATGCTATACACGTAGATGGTTGTGCATTACTAGGAAGTGAAATATCAGAACAGCAATCTTTGCTTCTTAACAGATTGCAAAAAGATATTATTATAGTTCCTGACAGAGATAAGGCAGGAAAAAAACTTGTAGAACAAGCTATTGAATTAGGATATCAAGTAAGTATGCCTGAGTGGAGCCAAGATATCACAGATATAGGCGAAGCTGTAAGTAAATACGGTAGGCTATATACACTTCATAGTATTGCAGTGGCTGCTGAAGAAAGTGCATTAAAAATAAGATTGAGAGCAAAAAAATGGTTTATATAAAAAAAATAATAGGATGGATAACCTATCCGTATACATGGCTAAAAACTGAAATAACATTTAGGAAAAAAATGAGAGAACTTAAAAAGAAGGATCCTTTCATTTACAAATAAGGAAGTTTGGTATGAGCGAATTTACAAAAGGAATATGGACTATATTCAAAAATGAAAGTTTAACTCTTGCATTGATATATACTTTCGGACATATAATTATCTCTATGGCTGTAGTAAGAACAATGACTGGTGCTAGTTTATGGGAGGCTGGTGCAGTGGCACTTATAGAGCCTAGTATAAATGGCATTTGGTTTTATTTGTTACATAGGGTTTGGAGATCATACAAAGGATGACAAAATTAATTGTAGCATTAGATTATGTCAATCCTTTAGATGCTTTAGAAATGACAGCTCAGTTGCGTGACGTTGTAGATGGATTTAAAATAAATCAATCACTGTGGAGTCAAAGTGTATATGTTAAAGATTACACAAGTGCTGGTGATCTTTTTATTGATTGTAAATTATGGGATACTCCAAACACAGTCAAACAAGTTGTACAAAAAATTGTAGATAAAGGTGCTACAATGACAACTATAAGCACATTGAATAATACAGCAGTATTTGAATCTATAGAACAATTTGCTAACAAGATAAAACTTTTAGGTGTTACATATCTTACAAGTTGGAGTGCTAATGATTTAAAAGAAATAGTAAATCAAAATGCAATGTTGAATTGGAGAAATAATATTAATAGAGTTATGCCCTACAACTTTGCCGGTATGATTTGTAGTGTAAAAGATTTAGATGTTGTTAATTCAATAGCACCAAACATGCTAAAAGTTTGTCCTGGAATAGGAAAAAACAAAGGACAACATAGAACAGTAGATCCTGCAGAAGCAAAAAATCTAGGAGCAGATTATATAGTAGTAGGAAGAACAATTACACAATCAGAATTTCCAAGAGACACTGCAATTAAAATAAAGGAAAGCCTAGTATGATAACCTGGGGTATGGTAGGTAACAGCCATGATGCAAGTTTAGCAGTATTTGAAACTAAGATTGCTGGACTTACGGATCATTACAGAACAAATTTGTTATGGGCTAGTCTATCTAAAGATTTTTCTGATGTACCTAATGACCCAGACTTTAATTGGACACAAATAGAAGTTGCAAGACAAAGTTTTGGTCCACCACAAAAGGTTGTTTGGTATGAGCGTCCTTTTTTAAAAACACTACGCCAATGGAAAGCAGGTCAGGGTTGGTTAGCAAAAGAGAATGATATCAAAAATTATCTAGCACGTTGGGGCATAACTTGTCCTATTGAGTATACCCAACATCATCTTAGTCATGCCGCATATGCATATTATACCCAACCCAATGATAATTGTGCAGTAATTTGTTTGGATAGTATAGGCGAATTCGAGACCCTAACCGTTTGGCATGGTAAGGACGGTAAGTTAAAGAAGATTTATTCCCAAGGGTACCCACATAGCCTTGGATTATTTTACAGTGCTATGACTCAACGTATGGGGCTAGTGCCACAACGTGATGAATATCTTGTTGGAGAAATGGCAGAAAAAGGAGACCCAAGAAGGTTAATGCCTAGCATTAGAAGAGACCTATTAGGTTATGGTACTTCACGTTGGTTTAATACAAAAGAAAATTTACATCGTGGATGCCAATGGTGGAGGCCAGACTTGTCTAGCCATACTGACATGTGTGACATTGCAGCCGCTACCCAATTGATATTTGAAGATACCCTTAGTACTATAAGTTATTTTGCACATCAAAAAACAGATGCAAATCATCTAGCACTAGCAGGCGGCGGAGCGTTAAATAAACAAGGTATAGACAAAATTAGTGTCAAATGGGAAGATGTATGGGTGCCACCTAATCCAGGAGACCCTGGCAGTTGTATAGGTGCTGTACTTGCTAAAACTAAAGAAAAAGTTTCGATTGACAAAAGATGGTATCAGAAAGTATAATAGTAAAATGAAAGAGTCAGATGTAAACAAGAGATTGAATAGAGAATATCCAAAGCTATTACACGCTGTTAGATTTGGTTCTGACTTGTCAGAAGAATTAAAAAAAGCAACAGTATATAAATTTATAGAAACA
>CEUH01002938.1_pt1 | contig 10983 bp, 9 predicted proteins | sample 356461 | NCBI WGS metagenome assembly CEUH01 (sample SAMEA2623275, study PRJEB7988) | marine metagenome | isolation source: saline water (ENVO:00002010), including
AAATCAACATTATTTAATTGTTTATCAAATACAAAAGCTCAAAGTGCGAATTTTCCTTTTTGTACTATTGAGCCAAATCACAGCATCATAAATGTCCCTGATAAAAGGCTTATGGCATTAGAGGAGGTTGTAAAACCTGAAAAGGTTATTCCAGCAACAGTTGAAATTGTTGATATTGCAGGTTTGGTCAAAGGTGCTAGTAAGGGTGAGGGTCTGGGTAATAAGTTTTTAGCAAACATTAGGGAAACGGATGCTATAATTCATGTGCTAAGATGTTTTGATAATGACAATATTACTCATGTTGATGGCTCTGTTGATCCCGTCAGAGATAAAGAGATTATTGATATTGAATTACAGTTAAAAGATTTGGAGAGTTTGAATAACAGAATTGAAAAAGTGAATAGAACTGCAAAATCGGGAGATAAGGAGGCAATACGCGAAAAAGAAATATTGCAAAGAGCAATCGAATTTCTTGAATCATCAAATAATATCAGATCGATTGAACTAGATATGCTTGATACAAATAAGTACCTTAAGCCCTTACAATTAATAACATCAAAGCCAGTACTTTATGTTTGTAATGTTGATGAAAACTGTATAAATTCAACAAATCACTACGTTGAATCTGTTAAATCATTAATAAGTAAAGAAGGAGCTAATTTAATTGTTCTTGCTGCTGGTATTGAATCTGAAATTAATGAGCTCGATGATTATAAAGAAAGAAGGATGTTTCTAGATGATCTAGGTTTGGATGTGCCCGGTTCCTCAAAATTAATTAACGCTACATATGACCTCCTTAATTTACAAACCTATTTTACTGCAGGTCCAAAAGAAGTTCGCGCTTGGACTATTCCTAAATTGTCAACTGCACCGCAGGCAGCAGGGGTTATTCACACAGACTTTGAAAAGGGTTTTATTAAAGCAGAAGTTATTAATTATAACGATTATATTAATTACAAAACTGAAGCTAAGGTAAAGGAAGCAGGAAAAATGAGGGTAGAAGGTAAAGATTACATTGTTAAAAACGGAGATATAATTCATTTTTTATTTAACGTTTAGCAATTCAGTCAATCTCTTGATATTTTGTTAATTACTTATTTAAATCAACATTTATTTTCTTTTACTGATACATTATATTAGCAATCTCAAGAAGTATGGCTAAATTCAACCAATATACAGAGGATAATATTAGATCTTTAGATTGGAAAGAGCATATTCGTATGCGGCCTGGAATGTATATTGGTAAGCTCGGAGATGGCTCTTCTCCTGATGATGGCATTTATATATTGTTAAAGGAAGTTTTAGATAATTCAATAGACGAATTTGTTATGGGTGCAGGTAAGACTATTGAGGTTTCTGTTCAAAGCTCTAGGGTAACTGTAAGAGATTATGGTAGAGGTATTCCACTTGGAAAATTAATAGATGTTGTTTCTAAAATGAACACAGGTGGAAAGTACGATACTAGAGCTTTTAAAAAGGCTGTTGGATTAAACGGTGTAGGTACAAAAGCTGTAAATGCACTATCTGACTATTTTAAAGTTGAATCTAACAGGGATGGAAAAACTGCATATGCTGAATTTAAAAGAGGAGTTCTTGATATTGAAAATCAGCCAGAAGAAAGTTCTCGAAGAAGGGGGACTAAAGTAACATTCATCCCTGATGAGTCAATTTTTAAAAACTTTAAATTTAGAAATGAATATATAGCTCGCATGTTGAAAAACTATGTCTACTTAAATCCAGGCTTAACAATAGTTTTTAACAATGAGAAGTTCCATAGCAAGGATGGGTTGAAAGATTTACTAGAGGAAAGGATCAAAGATACTCAAATTTCATACCCGATTATTCATTTAAAGGGAAATGATATTGAGCTTGCAATTACTCACAGCAGAACACAGTACAGCGAAGAATACCACTCCTTTGTTAATGGTCAAAATACAACACAAGGTGGTACACATCTAAGTTCATTTAGAGAAGCATTTGTAAAAACAATCAGAGATTTTTATGGGAAAAACTTTGACTCCTCTGATATTCGAAAATCTATTGTAGCTGCAATCTCGATAAAGGTAATGGAGCCTGTTTTTGAAAGCCAGACCAAAACAAAGCTGGGTTCTACTGAGATGGGAGGGGATTTACCTTCGGTAAGAGTATATATAAACGATTTTTTAAAAAATAAACTTGATAATTTCCTTCATAAAAATAGCGATGTTGCGGAATTTCTTAATAAAAAAATATTACAAGCTGAAAAAGAAAGAAAAGAACTTTCAGGTATCAGAAAGTTGGCTAGAGAAAGAGCCAAAAAAGCCAGTCTTCACAATAAAAAACTTAGGGATTGTAGAGTTCATTTAGGAGATTTAAAAAATGATAGAAGGCTTGACACAACATTATTTATAACAGAAGGTGATTCAGCATCTGGTAGTATTACCAAATCAAGAGACGTAAATACACAGGCTGTTTTTAGTCTAAGAGGCAAACCCCTTAATTCATATGGTATGTCTAAAAAAATTGTATATGAAAATGAAGAGTTTAATTTACTTCAAGCAGCTTTAAACATTGAGGATTCAATTGAAAACCTTAGATATAATAATATTGTAATTGCTACTGATGCTGATGTTGACGGAATGCATATTCGTCTTTTATTAATCACATTTTTCTTGCAATTCTTTCCTGAGCTGATTAGAAGCGGCCACTTATTTATACTGCAAACACCCTTATTTAGGGTCAGAAATAAAAAAGAGACGATATATTGTTACTCTGAAATAGAAAGAATTAAAGCTATTGAAAAACTTCAGCCAAAGCCAGAAATTACAAGATTTAAAGGACTGGGTGAGATTTCTCCTGATGAGTTTGGACATTTTATCGGAGATGATATAAGGCTAGATCCAGTAATGTTAGATGAAGACAAGAGTGTTGAAGAGCTTTTGAGCTTTTATATGGGTAAAAATACACCAGATAGACAATCTTTTATTATTGATAATTTAAAAGTTGAACTTGATATTATAGAGTAAATGCAAGAACATTTTGACGGTAATGGAGATTTAGAGCAGGGGGAATCTATAACCCGTGTTACAGGAATGTACAAGGATTGGTTTCTTGATTATGCATCTTATGTTATTCTAGAAAGAGCAGTCCCATCTGTTGAAGATGGATTTAAGCCTGTTCAACGAAGAATTATGCAATCAATGAAAGACCTTGATGATGGTCGCTACAATAAAGTTGCTAATATTGTTGGGCATACAATGCAATATCATCCACATGGTGATGCTAGTATAGCTGACGCTATGGTTCAAATTGGACAAAAGGACTTGCTTATTGACACTCAGGGTAACTGGGGTAATATTTTAACCGGTGATAGGGCAGCTGCTTCCAGGTATATCGAAGCTCGGTTATCAAAATTTGCTCTTGATGTTATTTTTAACCCAAAAGTCACAAATTGGCAATCTTCCTATGACGGTAGAAGAAAAGAGCCTATTAACTTGCCTGTAAAATTCCCTCTTTTATTAGCTCAAGGTGCTGAGGGTATTGCAGTTGGATTATCTACAAAGATTTTATCACATAATTTTAATGAATTGATTGATGCATCTATCAAATACTTAAAAAACAAGAGGTTTAAATTGTATCCAGATTTTATCACAGGAGGTATAGCAGATTTCACAAATTACAATGATGGTAAAAGGGGAGGTAAAATTCGAGTAAGAGCAAAAATAAAAATTATTGATAAATCTACACTTCTAATTTCTGAATTGCCATACAGTACTACAACTACTTCTTTGATTGACTCAATTATTAAAGCTAACGATAAGGGTAAAATTAAAATCAAAAAAATAGATGATAATACTTCCTCTAAGGTTGAAATATTAGTTCATTTACCATCTGGTATTTCACCTGATAAAACAATTGATGCCTTATATGCATTTACTAATTGCGAGGTTTCAATTTCACCGTTATCGTGCATAATTGAAAACAATAAACCTTGTTTTCTTGGTGTTTCAGAGATATTAATTAAATCTACTGATAATACCGTAGAGCTATTAAAAAAAGAATTAGAGATTCGTTTACAAGAGCTGGAAGATTATTGGCATAACTTCTCATTAGAGAGAATATTTATTGAAAATAAAGTATATCGTGACATAGAAAAGGAAGAAAGTTGGGAGGGTGTTTTACAAGCGATAAAAGTTGGAATAAAACCTTTCGTTAAAGTATTAAAAAGAGAAGTTGTTGAAGATGATATTGCAAAATTAACTGAGATAAAAATTAAAAGAATATCAAAATTCGATATAGATAAGGCTAAGGAAAAAATAGAGAACCTTGAAAATCAAATTAGTGAAGTTAAAATCAATTTGAGTAAAATTGTGGAGTTTGCAATCGCTTATTTTACTAGACTGAAAAAAGATTATTCATCCCAAAAACAAAGAAAGACTGAAATTAAAATATTTGATGATGTTGATGTAAGAAAAGTTGTCATACGTAATACTAAATTATATGTTAATAGGGAAGAGGGATTTATTGGAACATCTCTTAGAAGAGATGAATATGTTTGTGATTGCAGTGATATTGATGATATAATTGTTTTTACGGAAAATTGTAACATGATGGTTACAAGAGTTGGCAGTAAAACCTTTATCGGGAAAAACATAATACATGTAGCAGTTTTTAAGAAAAAAGACTTAAGAACCATTTATAATATGGTTTATAAAGATGGCGATAAGGGATATGGTTACATTAAAAGATTTGCAGTTTCTGGAGTTACCAGAGATAAAATGTACGGATTATCATCATCTAAAAAACCAAGTACAGTAAAGTATTTTTCTGCAAACCCAAACGGTGAAGCCGAAAAAGTTACAATTAATTTAAGACAAAATTCGAAGTTAAAAAAACTAAGATGGGATATAGACTTTAGCGATGTCATAATCAAGGGTAGAGGAACAAGAGGTAATATTTTGACTAAAAACACAATCAAAAATATTGAGTTAAAGGAAAAGGGTGTGTCTACGCTTAAGCCGAGAAAGATTTGGTTTGATGAAACTGTTCAAAAATTAAATGTTGATGGAAGAGGGGAGTTGTTGGGTGAATTCAGGGGTGAGGATAAAATATTAGTTGTCTCTCAAAAGGGAGTTTTAAAAATAATACCTCCAGAGTTAACCACTCATTTCAATGATGATATGATAGTGTTAGAAAAATGGTTGCCAAAAAAACCTATTTCTGCTATATATTTTGATGGAAAAAAAGAAAAGTATTTTGCTAAAAGATTTTTTATAGAAAATGAGAATAAAGAGGAGGTTTTTATATCAGAAAAAAAGGGGTCTTTTCTTGAGTTAGTATCTACCGATTGGAAACCAGTTTTTGAAATTGTTTTCAGTAAATTAAGGAATAAAGATCAAAGACCTAGTCAAAGAATTGTCTTTGAGGAATTTATTTCGGTCAAGGGAATTAAAGCACAGGGTAATCAATTAACTTCTCATAAGGTTAAGCAGGTTAATATTTTGGAGCCGATAGAGTTTATTCCATCCATCGATAAATCCGCTATTGAAAATGAAGAAGTCAATAATCAGGATATAAATGATAACGAAAATGAACCAGGTTCAACTCAGACTACTTTATTCTGATTGCCTCTGCCTTTAGTTTTTCAATATTCCCCAGAAAAGAGTATTCATAAGTATAGGAAGAATCAGTAGTTGTAAGTATTTTAATCAGTATATTTTTCTTTTCATTTAAACTTTTTGGATTAATAGGTGATAAAATCATCTCACAATCATTTACCCACCTGACATTGCTAGAGTCAATCTTTCCATCAAATTCTTCAATTTGTATTCCATTATAATTTCTTGAAAAGGTCGATTTGTATGTTGTGTTATTTACTGTTGTTTCAGTGTAAAAATTCCCAGTATGATAATCTTTACAATCCCTTTCTGGGTTTTTACAGCCTATAAATAATATAACTAATAGGAGTGAGTTAATTTTTTTTGAAGGTACCATCTTTGTAAAGTATTATAACAGATTCAATTTTACTGCTTTTAGTATTATTTTTTTTAGTAAGCTTCGTTCTTTTGCCTGAAATTATCCAATTTAAATCAGTTTCAGGGTATCTTTCCTTAATTTTTAGAAAAAAATCTAAACTTGGTTTATTTCTACCACTAAAAAAGTGTGCCAAGCTAGATCTTTGAATTCCAATTTCAGCAGCAAACGCAGATTTTGTTAATGATTTACTTTCAATCATTTTTTGAATACGTGTACTTATCGACATGTTTACAAATGTAAACAAAAAGAAATAAATATCTATAAAATAAATACAAAATTATATTAAACAATCACATTAATTGAAATATAATAAAACATTGATATATAGTTATTTGTGATATTTTATTTATAATTTTTTAAATCTAAAGCAGCAAATACAGAATAGACTTTAATTAATCCTCAATTAAATCACCTGTTTTATATAATTTTTATAAAATTTTGCATGTTTTTTTAATAAAATAGTAAAGATGGTACTATATTTGCAACTATTTTTTTTAATAATTAATAGTTATGTCAAAAATGAAATTAGATGAAATAGATCATCAAATACTTGATATGTTAATCGAGAATACGCGTACACCCTTTACAGACATTGCAAAGAAACTACTTATTTCAGCCGGTACTGTTCATGTAAGGGTAAAAAAAATGGAAGATTATGGTCTAATTAAAGGATCATCTCTAATTTTAGATTACGACAAACTTGGCTACACCTTTATAGCATATGTTGGATTATATATTAGAGACACTTCCAAAATAAAGTTTATTGTCCAGCGAATAAATGAAATTCCTAATGTTACAGTTGCACATATTACAACAGGGAAGTTTAATATTTTTTGCAAAATTAGAGCTAAGGGAACAACAAATGCGAAGAATATAATCTTCAAGCTTGATGAAATTGAAGGTGTATACAGAACCGAATCAATGATTTCATTAGAAGAAAGTATAAATGATAAAAAGAGATTAATGCACTCAATTTTTAAAGATATGAGCTAGTCTCTATAAAATTTAAAAGCATCCTCAATTTCAATTTCTGTAACAGCCTGATTGATTATAGGTTTACCGATATTTTCTAGTAATACAAACATAGGTTTGTCATCAGTATTTTTTTTATCATGTTTTAACAAGCTAATAATTTTAGAAATATCTAAATCACTAAATTTAGTTATACCAAAATGTTTATTGATGTACATTTTAATATCACATACAAGCTGATAATCAAATCCTGTTTTTAAAAAGGATAAATATGTTTCTAAAATAATTCCAATTGAAATCGCTTCTCCATGTAACAACTCTCTATCAGTGTTAAGGAGGTGTGATTCTATTGCGTGACCTAGTGTATGACCATAATTTAAAAATTTTCTCGTGTTGTATTCAAGAGGATCATTTTCTATAACATTAACTTTAGTAATAATAGATTGGTATATTAACTGATGTGGTATATCATCAATTGAATCCAACTTTTTTATCAAATCGAATTCAGATTTTTTGCTAATTAAACTATGTTTTATCATTTCTGCATAACCAGCAGTTTTTTGCCTTTTGTTGAGTGTACCAAGAAACCTGTAATCAACTAAAATAATTTTTGCAAATTCAAATACACCAATAATGTTTTTAATTTCTTTAAAATCAATTCCTGTTTTTCCTCCAATACTTGCGTCAACCATTGCTAGAAGTGTAGTGGGTACATTAACAAATTTTATACCCCTCATAAATGTTGACGCAATAAACCCGCCTAAATCTGTAATCATACCCCCACCAAGATTAATTATTAAATCACTTCTTTTAAATCTGATTTCTATTAAAAATTTCCATATCTGGATTGATGTATCAATATTTTTGGAGTTTTCACCAGGTTTTACAGAATGATAAAACAATCTAGATTTAATCATATTTGAAACTTCATCATTTCTAGAAGTTATTGAGGTAATAAAGATTTCAAGACAATTTTTCTTTGTGTTATCATCGGTTAAAATTAATATTTTATTAAAATTATTATTCTTAATATAATCTGTTAACTCTAGATAACCATCTTGATTAAATAAAATTGAAAATTTGTCTTTTTTTATTGGGTTCATTGTTAAAATATAACTTTCTCAAAATAAACTAATAAATTTAATAAAGATATAATTCTTGTAAATTATATTTGAAAAAAAATCCTTTGGAATTTAATAATACTGAAATAGCATTTAGTTATAAGTCAAATTACGAGCTCAGGAGAGCTTATTATTTATTTAAACTACTATCACTTGGATTTATCTCTAAAGTTGGCAGAAAACTGCTTAAAATACTCATCAATATAAACTTTCCGTTGGATTTTTTAATTCTAAAAACAATTTATGCTCAATTTTGTGGAGGAAGAGATATTTATGAGTGTAAGTATGTAATTGACAATCTAAAAAAAAATAAAGTTTATTCTATATTAGACTACTCTGTTGAGGGTTCGATTACAGAGAATGATTTTGAAAACTCTTTGAATAAATGTTTAAATATCCTTTACGAGTGTAAATCGAAGAATTTATCAAAATTTATTGTGTTTAAACCCTCTGCCGTAGGAAGATTTTCACTTTACAAAAAAGTTAGTTCAAAACTTGACCTAGATGCCGAGGAGAAAAATGAGTGGAACAGGTTAGAAAATAGATTTAACAAAATATGTTTGGAAGCTTCAAAAACAAATATAATGGTGCTTGTTGATGCTGAAGAAAGTTGGATTCAAAATGCAATTGATGAATTGGTTTACAATATGATGAAATTATACAATAAAAATAAAGCTGTTGTATTTAATACTCTACAGGCTTACAGAAAGGATAGATTTGAATATTTAACCAAAACACATCATAATTCATCCGGGGAATTTAAAATTGGAGTTAAACTTGTCCGTGGTGCCTACATCGAAAAAGAAAGAAAAAGAGCTGTTAGATATAACTATATGTCTCCGATATGTGATGATAAAACTCATACTGATACAATATTTAATAATTCATTGGAGTATATCATTAAAAACATAGATGATTTCGGATTGTTTATTGGTTCACACAATGAAAAAAGCAACCTACTTTCAACTAAACTTTTAAAACAATATAATATTAAATCAGATGATGATAGAATTTGGTTTAGTCAATTATATGGGATGAGTGATAATATTAGTTTTTCTCTAGCAAAAAGGGGATACAATGTTGCTAAATACCTTCCTTTTGGTCCGGTTAAAGAAGTTATGCCATACCTGATGAGAAGACTTGATGAAAATTCTTCCATTTCATCTCAGACAAACAGAGAACTTAAATTAATTCAAAAGGAAATTGGAAGAAGGAAACGGTAATTAGTTACCTCTCTAAAATTTTATAATCATATATTTCTGCAATATCTCTGCAATTTTTAATAATTACCCAAATTTTTTTCAATTTATTTTCATCTTCAAAGAAATATTCTTTACAATCCTCTAATGATGTGTTGCTTTTTGAAAAATCAATCTTTCCATCAGAAATTGCATTCAATATCATTAATGAATCCTTTTTTGAATCATGATTATTGAAAATCATTCTTTTTTTTAATATGTCTTTCTTTACTCTTGCATCTGGAAGATAACTACATGAGGTTTTTTTCCCACTTAGAAAAAACATTAGTAATATTAAACCAATGATAAATCCAAAGGAAAAGAATTTTAATCTGTTTATAAAGTTCATTTGAGAATATTATTTTAATATGATTTCTCTTGTTTTTTCGTCTATGAATTTAATATATATTTCTTTATAATTATCAACAATTCTACTCATTGCTATTTCAGGCCACTCTATAAAACAAACTGCTCCACTTTCTAGGTATTCTTCAAAACCAATTACATCCAATTCTTTTAATGATTTTAATCTATATAGATCAAAATGATTGATTAAAATTTCTGAAATTCTATACTGATTAACAACTGAAAAAGTTGGACTAGTTATGTTATCTTTTACTCCTATTTCTTTTAACATTGATTTTATAAGTGTGGTTTTGCCTGACCCCAATTCACCTTTAAACAAAATAATATTAACATCACCAATCTCATCAACTAATGACCTAGCTACATCTTCAATTTCATCCTCTGTAAATTTAACTTGATAAATCATGTTATTTGGGACTTAGCGTTATAAAAGGTATAATCATTTCCTCCATAGAGACTCCTCCATGCTGATATGTGTTTTTATAGTAGTTGCTAAAATGATTATAATTATTTGGATAAACCATATAAAAATCTTCTTTTGTAAAAACAAAAGAGGAATTAATGGATGTTTTTGGAAGTAAAATATCGTGAGGGTTATTGTAAATAATATTTTCTTTTTCATTTGAAGTCAGGCTTCTTCCTGTTTTATATCTCAAATTTTGACTTGAATTCTTGTCACCAATTATTTTTGTTGGATTTTTAACATTTATTGTTCCATGGTCAGTTGTAATAATTAGTTTAAAACCAAGATCTTTTGCACCTTTAATTATTTCATACAAAGGAGAATTAACAAACCAGCTTTTAGTTAGTGACCTGTAGGCTTTATCATTAGATGCTAATTCTTTAATCATTTCCATTTCTGTTTTGGAATGAGAAAGCATATCAACAAAATTGTAAACAACAGTTGTTAATTTGTATTGTAATAATTGTTTAAGATTATTTGAAAGCTTAATACCGTCCTTAAGGTTAGTAATTTTGTAATATTGAAATTTTAAATCTTTTATATTGAACCTTGCTAAATTATTTTCTAAAAGTTCTGACTCATATAAATTCTTCCCTCCTTTTTCAAAATCATCTTTCCAATATTGGGGAAATTTGTCCTTAATTTCTTTTGGCATCAGACCAGCAAAAAGTGAATTTCTTGCATATTGTGTACTCGTAGGAAGGATACTAAAATATGAAACCTCTTTATCTTTGTTAAAAAAATCAAGAATTGATGGTTCTATAACCATCCATTGGTCATATCTTAAATTATCAATTAGCAGTAGAAT
>CEUH01083566.1_pt1 | contig 10974 bp, 9 predicted proteins | sample 356461 | NCBI WGS metagenome assembly CEUH01 (sample SAMEA2623275, study PRJEB7988) | marine metagenome | isolation source: saline water (ENVO:00002010), including
ATACCGAAGTAATTAGATATACCATGAACCTGTAGAGATAGTGGTGTAGGTAAACCTATGGGAGGTCCTATCATGACAGTTGCCAAAGGTACGCCTGGGTTTGGAACTAATCCAAAGAAAACAGGACCATTAGCAACCAGTGTGCCTGGAAAGACCTTTGGTACGCCTGGCAAAAATGATAGATCTAAAGCACCGACAACACACTTGTCACCGATCATTTGTATCGAACTTGTTACTGCCATCTATAAGAAATCCTTAAATCTGTCTGCAAATGCTAGTATCATTCCCAAGAAACCTCCTTGTTTCTTGTCCGTCTGAGTTCCCAAACTGATCTCAACACCAGCACTAACATCAACAAAGTTTCCACCCATACTTAATTTACCCACACATAATATATTCGCAGTGTTTCCTTCTAAGTTAGTTATTGGAGTTCTCACATAAAGTTGTCCAGTAACATCAACGGTCATCTCATTATCAACTTCAAATCTAACATTTCTCGCCTTTATAGTCAAGTCTCCGTCTTGAACATCAATCAACATATCTCCATACTTACAAGCGATGTTCTTCGCCAAAGAACCTTTCTTTGTTCTTAATCCTACAGTTTCATATGAACAATCATTGACAACTAATTTTTGTGTGCCATCTTTATAAAATGCAATTCCCTGCCCTTCATCTGTGACCATTGAGTAGTCGATGGTTTTACCTTTTAAATCACCTTTGGTTATAGGGAATCCAGACGCTACCCTAAATCCAGGCACGTTTTTATAATACTGTTTGGTATTTTTCTTTTGAGTGTTATCTGACATTAGTATCCGCCTCCGTAGCCTCCGCCACCCGATCCGCCAGACCCGCCGCCACCAGTAGGAGGAGGACTAGGAGGAGGAGTGCTTGGTGGAGTTGGTGGCGGAGTTGGTTGTTGAGGAGTTGTTGGTTGAGTTGTTTGCTGAGGTGTGTTATTGATTGTTGGAGTTGTATCAGCAACACTTGTGTCAGGCTGACTCGTTGTAGTGGTGTCGGGAACATTAGTAGTTTCAGTGGTCTGAGGAGATTGATTGTTTGCTGGTTCACTTGGAGGAACATAGTTTGATCTCACTGGTTGACCAAGACTTTCCTCTTTAGTATTGTATATTGTATCATGTGGGGTGTTCACATGGAAAGCACCGACCATCTTACGTCCTGTTGCTGGATGGAAGTGGAAAGGTCCAAAGTATGGGTTTCCGTTAACCCAACCAATTTGTTTCTTAGGTAAACTGTAAACACAATCAACCACCTTAACAAATAGATTTCCACCAGCTTTCGCACCATCAGGAATTGGTATTCCTCCACCACCAAATCCACCGTCAATGGAAGGTCTAGCTCCACTGTCCGCAACAAAATTAGGACTGTAAGAGATTATCGGTATTAGTTGAGCACCTCTTCCTGTCCTTGTATTTATTGTGACTTCTGGGATTGACTTATGTTTATCTTGACAGTTTATATTGTTAATTCCAACTATAGATCCAGCTGGAGTTACGACTAAATCAAATGTACAAGCACCAACTTGTCCAGAGTCTCCTGACGTATATCCAATGCCAGGTCTGTATGGTATGAGACTTGTAACAATACCTACTGCCTCACTACCTATTCCAGAAATTCCTCTAGTCGTAAAGTTATAAGTATCAGTTCTCGCCAAACCAGCGAAAGAGTTATCTGCAAGGTCTTTGAATGAACCCTCAGACATTGAAATATAGTATTCAGTATTGAATTTAAGATCATTCTTTGGATCAACTTTGATGATTCTGTCGGATAAGAATGATATCCTGTTGTTTTTTATATTGATTCTTTCATGTACAACATTGCTCACGGATTCTGTAATGACTACTTCTCCTACACCTTTTACAATAGGTTCGTTAAAAGTTATTGAAAGAGATGCAGATGTCTGAACACCAACAGCATCATCAGCTGGAGTTGTAAATGTAATGTATGGAGGAACATCCTCTGATCCCTCTATTGGAGTAGGACCTTCTGTTACAGGATACTTTGGAGGAATGACATTAGTTGCTATACAGTATCCAGACCCAGCAGAAAGCATGTAAACATCAACAACTTTTCCTTCATCATCTATAATTGCCTCAGCCTTAGCACCACCACCCTTTCGAGTTTTATCTACAATGGTAATTGTTGGTGGTTCTGTGTAGTTTCTGCCTGGCTCTGTAATCTCCAGTGTTAGTATGCTTCCATCCTCAGCTGATACGATTGGAACTAATGCAGCAGTTTTAGTTCCGTCACCATGAACTTCTACTTTTGGAGGAATACACTCTGACCAAAAGAATCCAGGCGGGATACCATGACCAAGATCATCTTGAGTCTTTGGACTTTGAGTTTTATTATTGCAATCGAAGAACTCAGGTATTCCACCACCCATCATACTGAGGATAGAGAATCTTGCTCTCGCATCATATACTCCTGTTCCGTCTTCATTATCTCCTGAGAAACTAGCACTATCAGCAAATTGTTCTAGTCCCTTCAACACTTCCATATTATCTAAAACACTACTCATCTTAGTAGCTGGTTTTGTGTTTAGACCCATACCCTGTGTCCAATCTTCATATTCTTTACATGCTAAACCAGTACAATTTAAGAATGATAGTATCATATTAATATAACTACTGATCTTACCTAACAGACCACCGATACTACCTAGAGCACCCATCAACCAATCTAATCCGTCTAGTATTGGTCCTAATAATCTAGTCAAACTATCATATATGCCTCCCAAAAGGTTGGCTATGGCCTGTTCGATGGCACAAACTGTAGGGTTAATTGCTTTACCTACCATGTTCAACAACATATCTTTCAACATGTCGAACAAGTCCTCAAAACTGGTGTCAAACAAACAGAATATGATGTCTATGATTTTTTGTAGAGCCTTAGACACCATAGGTTTTTGTGGTTCTGGAACTATGAGTGCCTGTAATTTTCTGAATATACCCGATAGAAGTTTTGTTATCTTATCTCTAATCTTATTCATTATCTTCTTTATCGCAGCACTAATCAACCTAGTGAACTTGTTGACTATTCTCTTTATGTCTCCGATAAGATTATTGGCAGCATCAATATACACCCCAGCAAACTCCGTCAATGAGTTTACTGTGGTTAGGAAACTACCTAACTTTGTTGCTATGTCTGCTATGGGATCTTTACCACAACCATCATCTCTAGTATGAGGTCCTAATTGTGTATTATTAAAGTTATTGGTTGCAGCATCTTCCTTAAATCCACCTTCTGTTTCTCCACTTCCATCTTCTTCCTGTTGTTTTTCTTCCTCTATTTCACCAACTTTGTTCTCAGCATTTTCCTCTGGTGTCGCTACTGGTTTCTCTTCTGCTATAAATTCAGTGGTAGGTTGATAATCAAATATTTTACCACTTACAACACCAAAGGCATTTTCCTCTGACGTTGCTATACTCTCTCCCTCTTGTATGGTGCTGCCTTGATAATTTCCATAACTTTCTGGTGGTTTCTCAAAGTTTGCAGGACCAAAATCTTTGTTTACGTTTCTTGCTAAAGCACCAAAAATTACTGGTTGTTGTGCTTCCTCTCCATCCAAAAAGAAACCAAAGACAGTTTCTCCACCAACCATGCTAGAACTCTCACCCAACATTCCTTGTCCAGCACCTTTAGAGGCATCCACCAAAACATGAGCCCAAGGCAGATCCTCATCAGGTAAAATGTTCTTGGAAAATGAATGAAATCCTATTATTCTAACTTTACATCTAAATGCCCAGCCCTCTTCTAGATCAGTAGACTTGTCTCTCCAAACATCAGGAGGAGCAACTTGTCCAATCCACCATACGAATCCATCTCGTCCAACAAAGTTGGTCTGTAAAAGAGCACTGTCTAGCATTAGTCGTCATACACCAAACATTCTGGTTCGTCTGGGTGCATATCGCAGAATAGTTCTAGTGCATTAGGATCATGATGATCTCCCGCTTCGATCTCTTCTTTGTGATGTTCTGCATAGATTTCTAGTTCCTCTAGTTCTACTTTAGCATGTCTGCGTGCTGCAGGGTTTGCTAAAGGATCTTCTGCAATTTTCCTATCTTTTTCGATGTGTTTTTCTATACTTTCCATAGGTTTCTCCTTATTGTATTCCATAAGAATCTCTTACGAGATTTAGAGCAGATACGTTCCGCCCTTCAGTAATTTCAAAATGATGTCTCAAACTACGAATTAAGTAGATTCCGCTTAGTTCCTGATCAGATTCTTTAGTTCCAGTTCCACCTGATTCCTCAGGTCCAACTTTAGGGAAAATTAGTCTAATCGGTGTACCAACTCTCAAGTTAATATTACATGGTATAGTTATATTTAGGGACTGTTGGAACAGCAATGTGTATCTAGAGAACGACTTTGCCATGTCAGAAATGGTTCTACCAGAACCTTTTTCGTTCAATTCGTGATCCCACATTCCCGAATCACCCAACCTTACTAATACTCTTGAGGCGAATTTTGTTATATCACCTTGGGGTATAGGAACAGAGTCGCCAGCAGTCTTTATGTTGGCTTCCTCAATTTCCTTTGCTAAGTTAAATTGTATTGCATCTGCTTTCCAGTTTAACGGATCATAGAAATATGTCAAGTTACTGTAAAGACCAACTCTTAAATTTTTCTGTAGATTAGTAGTCTTGTCAGTATAATGATTGATAATCTGTTTTTCATTCTCACTACCATCTCTGCTTATCATACCAGAATATGTGTATGTTTCTACGCCATACTCTTTTGATAGATCCTGAGAAGTTATATCTTCTGGGTATTCTACTTGTGTAGCATCTATCATTTTATCCACGGATCTAAAATTAAATCCATCATAGTCTTCGTAGAAAAAGAATCCAGCAGTTCCTTTTGCCTGACTACCAGCCTCACCTGTAGCATTACCTGTCACAGGCACCGCCTTTGGGCATAACCATGTGCAAGTATAAAATGCCTTTTTATTGTTTCCTATGAATCCATATTCAGTGGCAGATGGTTCTATCTTCTTTATTCTTGCTTCATCAACCTCAAGTATATCCTTTAATATTGTCTCTACATGAGAACTGATTTGTGCTCTGGGGAATCTATTTCTACATCTGACAGTTTCATTCTTCAAGTTTTCTAGTGTACAACACTTAAGTGTGAATATCTCCTGTCCTTCCGTCTGTGTTAATCTTTCAATGGCAACAACATACAGTGGATTTTCATTTGAATCACCAAATGTTATATCACCGTAATCAGTTCCAATAACTATATCTATTCTCTCATATCCTCTGATAGGAACTAAACTATACAATGCTTGAGTAGTAGATATTTTTAAGTCTACTGTAATAGAGGGTGATAGTATATCCTCATAATAATCGAATGACACCACAGAGGCAGTAATATCAAGATTATCTACCTCTCTCTTTTCTTCATCTTTTGACCCACCCTTCTTGAAAATAATCTTATTTTCTGGGGTTATTATTATTCTTTTAAAGTGAGTTTTTAAGAGTGATGACATTAACTAGCACCTAAACTATTGAGTGTTAAAGTAGCAATGATTGCACCTTCATCCGCAGGCATAAGAACTGTGCCTGTTTGCATTTCACCACCCATTGAAGCTGAAGCTATACTAGCATCACCTTTATTGTTTACTGGTGGCACCGCAATAATGTTTGTTCCTCCTCCGCCGCCTGGTTGGTCATAAGGCATGGATTTGTTTGGAAGAGTCATTGCCTGTATCATTTCTCCAGATGTTTCAACTGAAGATGCTGAAACCTCACTGGTTGTGTTCTTATTCAATTTGTCAACAACTTTGGATGCAGCCTCACCTTTAGTTATACTACCATCTTTATTCAAATCTAGACCCTTATTCGCTTCATATCTTTCCACAAACTTATCATTCATTGCACCTTCACCAAACAAAACAAAGTCATCTGGTTTACCAACTGCAGCAGGGAATAATACACTCATATACAAATCAGCAACATTCCCCTCTTTACCGTCCATACGACCAGTATAGTTCTCTTCTAAAAACTTTTCAACATATTCTAACTGTTCTGTTCTGGTCATTGCAGCTAACTCCTCTGTACTGGTTCCCAATCCCTCAGCAGTAGAAGGCATGAATTGTATCAAACCAACAGCACCCGACCCTGCCATATTTTTTTGTGCTGGATCAAATGTTCCTCCAGTTTCAAAATCCATAACTGCAAGTAGATCTTCTGTAGGAACATTTAACTTCTCAGCAAGGTCGCCTACACCAGACATGAATGATTCATCTTTAGCAACTTCTTCTGGAAGAGTATAACTTGCAGTACCCACAGACTCTCCAGCCATAGTTTGAAGTGGTTTCGCTGATGTGAGTATAACCTGTCGTAACGTGCTTCCATCTTCTTGCAATACCTCTCCCTTTACTTCCTCTTGGACTTCCTCTTCAGTCTTATTGGCAAAAGGATTCTTAATACCTAACCATTTAGGTCCAAGGTATCCATCACCTTTTTCAGCTCCAACAAAATCTCTTATGGAATTTACTACTTGAGAGTTGTTTATAAACTCAGCAGTATCTTTCACAAAATTAACAACTTTCTCACCAGTATCCTTTAGGAAGTTCACGATTTTCTCACCTATGCCTGGTTCGTTACTGAACAATCCACCTCTCTTTACAATGAAAGCAAACTTCTCTGTCATCTCTTGAAAGGCATCAAGATCAACACCCTCTTTACCAAACTGTACAAACTTCTCATCATTTATCTCTTGTCTTGTCTTTCCCTCATCCTCCCCTTCTTCTTCTTTAGGTTCTTCTGGAGTTTGTTCTGGCGCTTGTTCTGGTTTCTTTGTACTTATATCTGCCTTATCCTTATCAATATCCTTTGCTTTTCCCTCAACAGTATCGTCCATCGTCTTTTTACTCTTATCCAACTGCTTCTGTTCTTCTCCTAAATCATCCTTCATTTTATCTACATCGCCACCATACTGACTATTGAGTATATCCGTTGGACTCTGAGATCTGGCTTTCAATGCAGTTCCTAAAACCATTGGTAGTATTATGGCACTACCAATCAACATCTTTCCTAACTTTTTACTACCACCACCATGAAATGTGTTTGCGAACTTTCTCGCTTTCTTCATAGTTGATTTGCTGGGAAGACCACCCGATAGACCCTTAGACTCTGTTCCCATGAATCTAGCAAATCTAGTGATTACGGTCTCTGCGCCAGTTACCGCTTTCGATGCTTTCTGTTTTACTTTTAAAATTGATGATTTATTCATTACATTGCATCCACTATATTAAATACCGCTTTAGCATGTTGTATGTGTATATCATCTAGTCTCATGGCAGGGATCATAGGTAGTTCATTATTCATCTTGGTTTTATTTCTTTGCATAGGTTTGTTTCCCTGCTTAGAATCTGTAGGCATAGGCATTGTAGTAACCTGTCCACCAGAACCACCTTCATCCACAACACCTGTTGCTGGTTGAGATATGTCAGTAGCGATCTCTGACATAGCATCTGAATTTGATGTATCACCTTCAATCGTACTAGTGTCTGGAGTTTCGGCAGCTGACACCTCTGATGTACCACCCTCACCACCTGATACTTCACTGTCCTCTTCTCCTTTTAAACCACCACTTGATGATTCTGTTGCATTGATGACAATGTTTCCAGCGGGATCTTCAAGACTCTTCCTAAATGCACTAGCATCAAACTTGAATGTTTTTCCAACATTCTGAGTTACATTAGATCCACCTTGTTCTCCTCTTTTTCCCTCTTCACCTTTATCACCCTTGATCATGTTTTTGAGACCGTCCATTGCGGTTCCACGCTTATCAAGATCAAACATGTTTCCTGTAGCGAAGTCTAAAGCACCAGTTAGTCCTCTCATAAAACCTTGAGGTTTCTCCTCTTCCTTTACTGGTTCTACTGTAGACTCTTCTTTTGTCTCTTCACCACCTGATGTTGGAGTGATAGTCATTGTACCATCTGCATCAGTCTTCAACGTAGCATTAGGTGATCCAGTAACAGTTTCTTGTGGTTTAACTTCGCTCTTCTGTTCTGTCTCTCCACCTGATTCATCCTCTACCGTTGGTGGTTCATCTACTTGTTCTACACCATCTACATCGCCTGCGTTATCTTCTGTCTTGGTATCATCTTTCTTATCCTCTTCCTTATCATCTTGTTTCTTTCTACTCTTCATCTCCAATATTCTTAGTGTAGAAGCCATGTCCTCCACAAGTTTATTGAATCTCTTACCATCTATCTCATCTTTAGCTCTTACTTTACTATCTTTCTTTTTACCAAATATCTTTTTAGCAAGGAATCCAGCACCACCAATAAGAGCACCACCCAATGCAACTTTACCTATCATCGGAGCAGCGGCAGCAAGTGCCATTGGTGCAGCTTTCAAGGTCATTGCCATCAAACCTATCTTGGCAATGTTTGTTATAAGACCTTTAAAGAAACCACCTTTAGGTTTAGTTCCTTTGGCCTTCGCCATCTTCTCGATAAGATCAACAACTATTCCCTTTGCTTCAGATAGAAAGTCGATTGTGCTTTGTAGAGACGATCTTAATCCACCTAGACTACTTGAGAATTGGTTTAATGAATTTAATCCTCCTGAGAATATTGAACTTAAGAAACCTTGTGGATTAAATTGTTGTTCTGGTTGTACTGCCTGTTTTATTCTAGGAATCGCTTGTTGAATCTTACTGTCTATTAGTTTTGGAAGACGAGTAAGAACACTACCACCCATGGCTGGTTGTTCTGGTGGCTGCAACATCTGTGGAACAGATGCTAAAGGCATCTGACTCCTTACTTTACTTAAACTCTTTTTACTTTGAGGACCCTGTGCTACACCTTTTAGAGCTCTACCGACTCTACTTTTACCAAATATCTTACCAGCCTTGGCAGTCTTCCTACCAAAGCGTCGAGCACCTTTTAATAGTCCTGATAGTTTAGCCATTTCTTCTTGATGCTTCCCTTGCTTTTGCTTTTAGGTTTTCTTCTTCAATATGTAATTTAAGCAATCCAACGTAGATATCTCGTTCCCAAGGCGGCATGTTCTCTATCTCTGTTAAAGAGTATTTGTGGAACTGCATGAGTGCGAAATTGATTCGGAAGTATGTCTCAAGATTTATGTGAGACATACCTAGGCGAAAAAATCGGCCAGTCCCTCCAGTATAACAGTGTTCTTTTTCTTGGTGTTTGGATTAACTACTTCTAATGTATGTTGTAATTTAGGCATAGTTTGGAAGAATTTTTCAATCTTTGCAAACTGTGCTGATGTTAATGACTCGACCCATTCTTTAAGTTCTTTCTTAGTACACTCAGAAGCTGAGAACATCTCTTCTTCATTATATACCATATCAATGCAAGATCCTATAATACTAAATGATTGATCAACTGTATCTTGGTTATCTAAAAAGTTAGTGTCAATAAACTGACTAAGAGAAGGATACTTCATCTTGACAGTATATCCATCTGCCAATTCAATATCAGTTGTATGATCCTCTGCTGTTATCACTTTAATATCATTGATTGGAACATTAACTCCAACCTCAGTTTTTCCATCATCACCACATGTAATTAAGAGATCTATTGATTCACCAACAGATTTGCCACGGATATTTAAAAACAAATATTCAATGTCAAAGGCAGGGAGAGTATCAATTTTGATTCCCTTTGTCAAAACACATTCTTTGATTACTTGTTTTACAGCATTTGTGATCTCTTTTTGATTTTGTCCTTCTAATGCAAGTATCAGTATCTTTTCTTCTTTTACCAAGAACGGTCTATACTTTACAGTCTTTCCGTTTGAAGGTAATACCAATTCATACTCAGAAGTCGTAATTTTAGGTAAAGGCATAATATGTAATTATTCTTTATTATTTAGAGGACTTTTTTAAGCTGTATTTGATAGATTTTGTAAGGCATCAAAGTTACCTTTAACTTCTGTTTGTCCACTGTTGCCTTCAGTAACTTCTTTATCCATTTTATTCAGAATCTTATTCTGTCCCGAAGTAGTTGGTAGTGTAGTTAGTTCATATCCAGACTTGGTGTAGTTGGATATCATAACGTATCTATCGTAGGCAAACTCAACTGTTATCTGTAGAACTGTTGAATTTTGATATGTCAATGCTACATCTTGTATTGCAGTTGGAAAGATGTTTATAAATTTATAACTTAGGGCATCAGGTGCAAACATATTACCTGTAAGTTGAGAAGTTGAAGATCCAACATTTCTCTCAAACTTAGTTATCGACATGGTTTTCTTATATTCATTTGGATATCTGAATCTATGGAAACCATATTTATCTACAGCATCAGGATATCCGCCAGGAGCTCCTCTTACTGCTGGTGCTTCTTCTCCATCTCCAGCAGAAAAATATAATGGATTTATAAAGTTTATCCACTCTTGGAATAGTCTCAAGGATGAATAATCTGCTGGTATGTAGTAACTGATAGCAATATCATTATATGCTCTCTGTGATGCAAACTTTTCTGTTATACCTTGTCTACTTCCAGTTTCAGTAACAACAGACATGGTAGATCCTGGCAATACTGCTTCATTTGCCAGTAATTCAAACCTATGAATACCATTATGATTATCTAAAACTCCACACGATGCTAAGTAGTCTTCTAAACTCGCTTCATCTCTACCTCCTACTGTTCCTGATACAACATTTGATATACCAGGCCCAAGATCCATAGTGACTTTATAGAACGTTGATAAAGCAGGAGCTCCCAACGATGTCTGAAAATCCTCTAGGAAATTTATACCAACATTACCTCTGGATTTTATATTTCCAGGCGTTATATCAGCACCAAAAGGGGTTATCTTTTGAAAGTGATTTTTTTGATTTCGTTCCTCAGCCATCTAAATATAGTTATGACTTACATACTATGTATATGGCTTATAAGGGAAAATTTAAACCAAAGCATACTAAAAAGTATAAAGGTGATCCCACTCAGATCATTTATCGCTC
>CEUH01015780.1_pt1 | contig 10959 bp, 10 predicted proteins | sample 356461 | NCBI WGS metagenome assembly CEUH01 (sample SAMEA2623275, study PRJEB7988) | marine metagenome | isolation source: saline water (ENVO:00002010), including
CTGGCCTGGATATTGATATCCTGCTCTCCCGGACGCGAGAGGGACGTCTATCTTCAGCTTCTGGAAATGGAGTCCGTGTCGGAGGTTTCTGTGGTCTATGGCGAGCTGGACCTGGTCGCGAGGATAGACTTCGATAGCGAGAAGGAGATGTCGCGGACCCTGATCGAGGAGATGAGGCACGTGGAAGGGGTCAGAAAGACAGAGACATTGATTGCGGTGGAGGTGTAGAGTTGGCGGTAGGATTCGTTCTGATTACGACCGAGCCCGGACAGGAGGTCAGGGTGAGGGAGCTGGTGGCACAAGTCGAGTGCGTCAAGGGCATCTGGGTGGTGTTCGGTAACTTCGACTGCTTCGTGAAGGTAGAGGCCGACGAAGAGTCCGAGCTCACGGAGGCCATCGTCCAGGGAATCAGGTCAGTTCCGGGCATCGTCGACACTAGGACCCTAATCGGAGCCGAGATCTAGAGCTCCCGGCTGAGTCTGGCTGTAAGCCCCCTGGCCGCATTTATACTACCGGAAGAACGCATTCTGACTATGGCCTCCTTCCAACTTGAGAGCCTCTCGTCCCTGTTGACTACCCCTCTCCAGTACCACCAGTGAGCCAAAGCACGCCGGTGGTGGGCCATGGACTCGTTCAGAGCCCCATGGTCGAATTCAGAGTGGGCTTCCACCAGCCAATCAGGTGGCTCTGTGCTTGCCTCGAGACACATGTGGATAGTCCGAAGTCTGTCGAATTGGTCATTCGTGGATTCTATGTGCAATCTGGCATCCTCCATTGCCTCGTACAGGAAAGCCTCGCCCTCTGTCCCCACCGACAGCCTGGACATCAGGTTCAGAGAAGGAACTCTCGGATCATCCGGTCCGATCTTGGCCTCGATTGAGTCTCGAGTCCTGGAGGCCTCTTCCATGTTACCAGTGTCCAGGGATAGCGAGTACCGTAGCATATCCAGAGCCAGGGAAGCGAGCTCCCTGTCCTCGGCTACAAGATCCGAGATAATGATGGAATCGGCTTCGGATAACAGAGTCTCGAACTGGATCTTGCTCTCTGTTCCCGGAATCCTGTCATCGTACTTCCTGACCAGTGATGATATCTCGGCCCTCGCCCTATCCCCCGGGTCTAGTCTTGAGATTGCAGAGGCCTCTAGCTCGTCGGCCTTCTCCCACTCCCCCTCGGCCCTCGCGAGCCTAGATGATACCATGTCCTTCCTCGGGCCATCGCTCAGAGATTCGATGTATCCAGACGCAACTTCAGTCTCGCCCCTCTCCAGTGCGATGTCTGCTGCGAGTTCGAAGAGCCCCTCCTCCGGATTAGATTCGATTGCGTGATCCAGAACTACGGCTGCCGCAGACGAATCCCCCTCCAGAATCTCAGCTACTGTATCCTTTATCCAATCTGGCTCTACCTCAGAACCGGATTCCAGCCTGTGATGGGCCTCCATCCTCCTCGCCCTCGGGCCCTGTCGACCTGCCCACATTTCCGCTAGCTTTGCGTGAAGGTTGGCTGCTCCCTCCCCTTCCAGCGTGGCTCTTCTGACATTCCTTACCAGGTGGTGGGGCTCGACGAGATGACCCGCCCATCTCAGTATGGCGGAATCATCCAACTCCTCGGCCCCCTCTGGCTCTAGCATCTCTTCCACTTCTAGAGGCAGTGGAGAAAGTGAGAGCTCGTCCAATGATGAGACCCCTTCCTGCGTAAGTCTCCTTAGAACCTGGGACTCGACGTACTCCTGGACTGCTCCTGCCCCTGGAAGATTGTCATCGGGTGACCAGAGCTTGATTCCAAGGGGGTGCCCATCCATTGCGATACAGACCTCCATCGCCTCCTCTTCCCCCATCTCCTCCGGAAGCAGGGGCCTGGCCATCGATGGTTCCAGTCCCTCCAACCTGATCGACTCGAAGCCGGACATCCCAGCGAATGGGTTCGGTGCCCTGGTAACCACTAGCACGGCAGCTGAGGTCCCAGAGCATGCTTCGAGCATCTCCTGGATGGAGTTCGAGTGCCTATCGCTTGACTGCTGGGCCTCGTCCATGACCAAGAGCGTCTTCTTGGAGTCTGCTCTAGCCGATATTGCTTCCTTCGACGATGGTGTCCTCCCGCCGAACCACATTCCTGCTATCGAGGAGGGGTCGGAGTCAGCCTGGCAGGTTGCCCACCTCACTAGCCACCCCTCCTCAAGAAGGGAGTCTGCAATTGATACGGCGACGGTCGTCTTGCCGATCCCAGGAAGTCCCTCTAGCAGAATGCTGGAGCCATCGGAGATGCTCGATGACACCGCCCCGACGAAATCCCCCCTTCCATGCAGGAGTATCTGGTCGGGTATGGGCCCCACTGACCTTCCTCTGCGCTTGTTTTCCAGAGGGGTGATCTTTGCTGCTTCCTCCCTTCCTGTGTCCGTCGCATGGTACACCTTCCTCCTACGGGGGGCGCCGATTACGTGAGCGGTCCTGGAAATCACCAATCCCTGCTCCTCGAGCGAATTCAGCGGAGGGTGCAGCGCCGATCTCACGACGCCCAGATGCTCGGCGAGACCAGCTAGGGATATCTCCCTGGGTACGTCCCATGACTCCTCGAGGTCCCTGCCGAAGCCCGAAAGGTAGGTCAAAATCTCGAGTTGGCGCTGGTTGGGCACGCTGTCCCGTCCTGCAAAGTGTAAATCAAACCCAGCGGCCGTCGCTTCATCTGAAAATGGCCGTAGACCAAGGAAAGTTGGACCTCCCGAAGGAGCCTGGTGTGTACCTGTTCAAGAGGGCTGATGACCGAGTCCTGTACGTAGGGAAGGCTACGGACCTGAGATCCAGGGTGAGGTCATACTTCGCGAAAAACCCCGATCGGGAGATGATCCCCCGTCTCCTGCAGGAGTCCGAGAAGATCGACTTCATCGTGACACAGAAGCCGACGGAGGCCCTAGTCCTCGAGAGGGAGCTGATCAGGTCGAACCAGCCCAGGTACAACTCGTTGCTGAAGGACGGCAAGTCCTTCCCATTCATCGCTCTAACCGGCCACGAAAAGCCCAGGATAATGTTCACCAGGAACCCCCCCAAGGGTTCGAAGTTCTGGGGCCCGTTCCCTGACGCGGGTTCGGCCCGCTTGGTGGTCAAGCTACTGAGGAGGCACTTCGGGATCAGGGACAAGACCGACAAGCCCCCATTCGGATTCATCGAGTCCGAGGATGACGACTACCAAGAGAGGGTGAAGGCGGCTCAGAGCGTTCTGGACGGAGACGCAGGCGTCCTGATAGAGAGGCTGCAGTCGGACATGGACATGGCATCGGAGAGGCTCGACTACGAGAGGGCTGCGAGGATCAGGGACATGATCGGTTCGGTCCAGAGCGCGAAGTCCGAGAACATCGTCTCGAGCCGTTTCTACCAGGACAGCGATGCGGTGGGTTTCGCGACGAGCGGTGACAGCGGGTGCCTGGTCATCCTGCACGCAAAGAAGGGCATGATCAGGGGGCAGACCGAGTACCAGCTGATACACAGGGGTGACGTGTCCGACTCGGTATCGCTGGTCCTATCGGAGCACTACTCCAACAGGCGACCTCCGAAGAGTATCCTGGTTCCATCTCCACTGGGAGACTCGATGGGGGATTGGCTATCACAGAGGAGGGAGGGAGCGGTCGAGGTCAGGGTACCCTTGCGTGGGGAACTGGCCAAGCTAAGGACAATGGCGGACAGGAACGCTGAGATCCACCTAATCAGAGGCGCGAGATCCAGGAGCCTGGAGAAGGCTGCAGCAGACGATGCCGCCAAGCTTCTGAGTCTCGACACCCTCGACCACATCGTGTGCTTCGACATGTCCCAGACCCTCGGAAAGGAGAGGGTCGGGGCATCGGTCGTCCTGCGTAAAGGCAGGCCTTCAAAGGAGGATTACAGGACCTATAGGGTGAGGTCTGACGCCCAGGACGACTTGAGGATGATGTCAGAGGTAGTCTCCAGATGGGCCAAGAGGCAGGAGGAGTGGCCGGACCTGCTTCTCCTCGACGGGGGCGAGACGCACCTGTCGGCAATAGAGAGCACCCTAGACGGGATGGGCCTGCTGGGCCTGTTCCCAATAGCGGCGCTCGCGAAGAGGGAGGAGACCCTGCACATGAGGGGGATGGAGCCAATCGTTCTTGACAGAAAGGGCAGGGCACTGGTCCACGCCCGCGACGAGGCCCACAGATTCTCCAACGCATTCCACAAGAAGCGGAGAGGCAAGGGGGCTTTGGCAGACCCTCTTGAGGAGGTGGATGGACTCGGGGCGAAGAAAATACAAGCCCTGCTGAGGCACTTCGGTGGCAGGAAGGGGATCGAGCACGCGACCTTGAAGGATCTCAGAGACGTCCCGGGAATCGGCAAGGAGATGGCCGAGAGGATAAGGGCGCACACACAGAGGAGATAGCTTGGGAACGGATGACCCCCATGCTCGCCTGGAGGGCTTTGTCAGGGATTGGGCGTCCGGCGTCCTTCCCGGAGACCTGCCCCGAAAGTGGGAGCGTTTCTCTGACGTGGCGATCATTCCCCACGATGCGTTCAAAGGACCCGATTGGGAAGCCGATCGTGGGCTATGGGAGGCCGTGGCAGAAGCCCTCGGTGCCAAGCGCCTCGCACGTATGGGCGAGGTCAGCGGGGATCGGAGGGAGAGCGGTGTCGAGATGCTGCTAGGCGATGACGACTGGGTCGTTAGGCGAGAGAGCGGAGTCGACTACGGGTACCGGATGACCCGCTGCATGTTCTCCCCTGGAAACGTGAACGAGAGGAGGCGCATGGGGGAGGTCACCCAGGAGGATGAGGTGGTGGTGGACCTCTACGCGGGGATCGGTTACTACACCCTCCCTGCCCTGGTCCACGGTGGTGCCTCCTTGGTGCACGCTTGCGAGTGGAACCCCGAGGCGATCGAGGCACTAAAGTGGGGCCTAGTGTCGAATGGAGTGGACGAGGGGTGCGTGGTACACGAGGGTGACAGCAGAGTCACAAGCCAGTCGCTGGAGGGAGTGGCGGACCGGGTCTTCCTCGGCCTCCTACCGAGCTCGGAAGACGGTTTGGAGGCTGCTCTCAGGGCCCTGAAGCCGGATGGAGGCACCCTGCACGTCCACGGACTGGCCCCCTCTTCCAACCATTCCTCCTTGGCCGAGATAGTAGCAGCGACCGCGTCCGCCATCAGGCCCGATTCGTCCGTCCTCTCGGGATTGGTCAGGGTGAAGTCGTACGCGCCTCACTGGGACCACGTCGTCGTGGACCTGTCGCTGGCGTAGCCTCAAACGCTGCCACTCCAGCGGGATTCCATGGGAGACTGGCTTCTGGAGGCTGCGACTGCCTACAACAGGGACTCGTACGAGCAGAGGGACAGGTACGCATCGCACCTGCTGATCCCCCTGGAGACGATGCGGACGGTCATCCGGTGGAGCATGGAGTCGATACCGGACGAGGTCCTGATAGGGTTCGACCCGAACCCAGAGCGCCCCAACCCCGATTCGGTCGAGGAGGTCTTCGGACCCTCCCAGTCCAGCTTCTCGGGTTCCGGGTTCCTGCTGAGCGAGCCGCACATAGTGAACGTCGGCGACTCGTACAGCGTCCACCACGTACCGGAGGAGTGGACGGACGGTGTGTTCTCGGAGGAGAGGGGGGCGAGGGGGTCCCGGTTCGCAAGCTTCCTGCACAGCCACCCCAACGCATACGCCCATCCCAGCCAGGCGGATGCGGAGGCCGCTGACTGGACCGAGGGTGTGGAGATGATCCTCGGCGTGCGATTCAGCCCCGCGCCACTGGGACTGGAGTGGTACGACCAGGAGGACGGTCACAGGCGGGACCTGAAACCGGAGAAGGACGAGGAGCTGCCAGTCCTGGCAAGGGTCGCCGGGAGGAAGGTGCATGGCTTCGAGCTGATCGGCTACCTCAGGAACGGCGAGGGAGTGAACCTGCTGATCACTTCCCCAGAGGGATTCCCGATAGGGCTGGACCTTTGATTGGAAGCTACTCGATGTCGAGGTAGTTGTCGACGTAGAACTTCAGCTCGTCCAGGCTCCCCCTGGCGTCTGCGAGGGCCGTGTGGTCGCTCCTCTTGTAGAAGCGAGGACCATCCGGGACGACTCTCCTGAGAAGCTCCTTGAAGGAGCTGATATCGATGATTCTGAATGTGCAGTAGTCTGCGACCATCGGCATCTCCCTCCTGATGAACCGCATGTCGTGATGAACGCTGTTGCCGGCGATGATCGCGCCCTTGGTCATGTGCTCCTTGAGCAGAGCCATCACCGCTTCCTCGGCTTCCGCTATCGACACTCCCTCCTCCCTGATTCTCCTGATGAGGCCCGATTCGCCGTGGGTCCTGGTGTTCCAATCGTCCATCGTGTCCAGGACGCCGGGATCGTCGGGCATCACCGCCAGGCACATCTCAGCTCCCTCGACTGGGGTCAGGTCGGCCTCGACGACGAAGCAGGCGACCTCGATTATCCTCTCCTCGTTGGGGTCGAGCCCGGACATCTCCAGATCCAGCATGCAAATGCGCGATTGCTTCACAGAGTTCACCGCGGAAACCCCCACTTATTCATGTTGGCCCATGGGTGACAGTGATAGCGCTGGTGCCCTGCGGGGCCCGTGACCAGCCCGGGATACGTCGAGCTCCTACGATCGAACAGGACGTTCGGTCGCCTGTGGGGGTCCAACATGATCCTGTACGTAGGGGACTGGTTCACCGTCCTCGCCATGTTCATCCTGGCCGGTGAGGCCTCGGACGACTCCCCCCTGGCGATAGCCGGGGTGCTCGCCGTTAGGAGCTTCACGTTCGCCCCGCTGGAGCCGATCACCGGCATGCTCGCCGACAGGTTCCCCAGGAAGACGCTGATGGTCCTAGCGAACATCTTCTCGTTCGTGATGCTGACATCCTTCATACTGCTAGGGCTCCTCGATAGCCTGCTCTCAGTGTACGTACTAGCCATGCTGCTGGTACTGGGGCGTGCGACCTACGACCCTGCACAGACGGCCTACATGCCGAGGGTGTGCAACGAGGACGAGCTGTTGACCGCGAACGCGCTGATATCGGGGGGCTGGTCTGCATCGATGGGCATCGGCGCGGGAGTAGCCGGGTTCGTCATCTCCCAGTACGGAGTGGAGACCGGACTGATGATCGACTCGGTCACCTTCCTCATTGCAGCGATCGTGATCTCGACCCTGCCACAGGGTGGGCCCGACCCCGACGAGAAGAGGGAGGGCGGCCCGGTTGAGATGTTCAAGGACATATTCGCTGGCTGGGGATTCATCCTGAAGAGGCCGGAGATAAGCAGGATTGTTCTGGCCAAGGGAATGTGGGCGACAGGAGGTGGGGCCCAGATATTCCTCCTGATCATCATCGGCATGGAGTGGGACTTCGGGGACATCTCGACCGGTGCCGCGGGCATAGGGGTGCTTTACATGGCACGGGGGTTCGGCAGCGGCTTCGGCCCGATAGTAACCCGGCCCCTGATGACCGTCAACAGGTACATGCCCTACATCATCGGCCTGTCCCTGGGCGGTGCGGGCCTCCTCTACGTCGGCGTATCGCAGGCCGAGTGGGGCATATGGACGCTGGTCCTGGTCTTCTTCAGCCACGGTTGCAGCGGGATATCTTGGGTTTTCAGCACGACCCTCCTCCAGCGCAGGACGGACAACGACTGGATGGGCAGGGTGGCGGGGACTGACAACCTAATCATCGTCCTAACCATGGGCGTGTCCACCATAGCGGCTGGCTACATACTCGAGGAGGGGCTGGTGACGCTGAGGGAGATTCTCCTCGTGACTGGTCTGGTGCAGTTGGCAGTAGGGACGCTCTGGATTCTGCTGGCCTCGCCGAGGGAAAAGGCGTTCATATCCTCTAGAGCAGCCTAGGCAGCCCCAGGAGAACCACCAGGGGGAAGGCTGCGAACAGAGTTCCGATAACCATCGAGCGCTTGGATGCTTGGACCCTCTGGCGGATCCTCCTCTGGATCTCCGAGTCCATCTTGTCCACGGCCTCCCCGGCAGGTATCCTCACCTCGTCCAGGGCCATGTCGAGTATGTCAGCACCGGCCTCGAGCACCGATGTGGCCAATCCGAAGGGGGAGAAGGCAGACCTCTCCTGCTGGGAATCGTCATCGCTCTTCCAGGGCCTGGGTATCGTGATTCCCCTCAGCGACTTGAGGAAGTCCCGACCGGTGACTGCGGTGTCGACCGCCTGCCTAGCCTTGTTGATGTCGAACTTGGCGAGCCTTAGGACGTCCCTCCTCGTTCTAGTAACTCTCGTGAAGTCGTACCCTATCCAGAGGAGCCCTGCCAAGGCCAGAAGCGTTAGTCCAAGGAATGGTATCTCCCAGCTATCCCATCCTATCGGACCCATGTAGACTCGAGCGGATATGGCAATCACCGCAGGGAGGAAGATGGCCAGCATCTCATTGAGCACTATCAGCCAGAACCTCTCTACGTTCAGTCTCTTGATCCGATCCAAGGCCCATCTGGCGTGCTTCCCCCTGTCCTCCTTGGGCATGAGCTTGTTAGAGAGATCGACTAATGGCGGAGCCACGAAGATCAGCCTCATCAGGAAGGGGAGAATGATGATGATGGTGTAGGCCTCGAATGGGCTGACCGGGGGGACCGATGGCACGAGCGTCTCCGTCATGGACCAATTGGGGGGATGGTGAGCAATCAACCTCACTACGTCTAGTTGGATAAAAAAGCAGTAGAGATGATATAGGACTTCATACAGGGAGACAATCTTGCAATTATCCTATGCGACTAATGGCTCGTCTCTGGAACTCAGTTCGGAGTCGAATGTCGAGCCATCATGGAAATCATAGGGCTCGGCTCCGGGCACGAACGCCGTTGCTCTGCCCGTCAGTCTTCCCTTAGACCCGTCCCAATGGACGAACGAGCCCTCCCACATCCCCAGCACCGGGGTGTCTTGGTGTCTGTGGAACTCGGCTATCCTCTGGGCCCTCGACTCACCGTAGTGATTCGTAACCTCATCCCCATCCATGAACAGGACCTTGCCAGGGTGGTAGTGGGGATTGATCTGGAATGGGACGATGCCGAATGACTCGAAAGACGGGGGCAGGACGATTGGCATGTCGTTGGTAGTCATCATGGTGGGGCATGCCACGTTGGATCCAGCACTCACCCCAAGGTAGGGGGCTCCTCCCATGCATCGTTCCCTGATTGGACCGATCAGCCCTCTCTCGTGAAGGTCCCTGATTAGGAGGAACGAGTTCCCCCCTCCGACGTAGATCCCGTCGGCCTCGTCGACGGCCGACCGCTCGTCCTCAAAGGTGTGTATCCCGACGAGTGTAGGCCCGTCCGGGCCAATGAAGTCCTGCATCCTTGAGGTGTAGATGTCGTGGTCGTCCGATGCGTAGGGGAGGAAGAGGACGGTCTCGCAGTCGGAGAAGTGGTCACCGACGAGAGTCCTGTAGACCTCCCTCCTATCTTCCGTGGAGATTCCCCCGCTGCCTAGCAGCACCCTCACCGCAGGTTCGGACATATATTGCGCTGGGGCCTTGGAGTATTGAATTCTTCACAGTGACTCGTCCAGCCTCTGAGCGACGGTCCTTAGCCTCCTCAGCGTCCGCTCAGCCCTGCGCATGACGCTCCTCGAGACGGAGTGTCCGTCCGCACCGGCTATTCGATACCCGAATGCGAGCCTCCCTCCCAGGGTGTTCAGAAGGATCCTTTGGCCTTCTAGGGGGACCGGAGCTAGCGCCTCCCGCACTCCGTCGATGTCCAGTGATCCACTCTTGGCCCCCTCGATGAGGGGCTTGGAGATCTTCTCTTCGAGCCTGCCCAGTCCGCCCCTGGTCATCAGCCACTCCTCCCCCCTGGCATCGAACTGCCTCACGATGCCTGCGAACGCGTCTTGGGGGATCCTGTCCACCATGGGGGCCCTCTCCACGATTGCAGCGGACCTCATCCTGTCCACGACGGTGCTGACCCTCCCGCGGCTCTCGGAAAGCCTATCCGACAGGGCCAGGAGGGTGATCGGCTGGTGGCTCGAGCAGAGCTCGGCCAGTATGTCGCGAGCCAGTTCGCTTCCGGGCCTCTGGCTGTCCCCTGCCAGGCCTAGGTCGCTCACCAGGGCGGAGGCCCGTCCATCGCTCTCCACTGGCCCGGGCTCGGATATCCTGATCGAGAATGGAGTCTCCTCCTGCTCGGCCTCTATCGCCATCCTGGTCTCGGAGGCTTCCACCATCTCGCCCAGCTCGGAGGCCCTCAGGCCCAGGACAGCTACAGCCTGGGCCTCGACAAGCGAGATCGCCGCTGCCATGGAGCCCCCCCTCAGGACGTGCTTGTGCCACTTGCCGTCTACCTGTGCAGCCACCAGGCCGCACTCCCTCAGCTTGACCATCTGGTGGTGAATCCCCGTGTTGGATAGCCCTGTCTGGTCCCCGAGTTCCTTGGAGTCCCACCCCCTGAGCGGCTCTGTCAGGAACGCCTCCCTCATTATCCGGTGCAGTGCACCAGACTCGTCGCCACCGGATCTCCGGACCAGTCCCATGGAGTCCAGGAGCCAGTCCAGCAGTACTCCTGTGTCCTTGCTGCCAGTGGGCATCGGGAGCTCGACTATCCTCAGGGAGAACACGGGGTCAGCGCGGATTCCGAGGCTCAAGAGCGTTGGCTCTGTCTAACCGGGCTATCAGGCGTATTCCTGACGAATCTCGAGCCACGGGTAGTCTACGTTGGACATGCCTAGTGAGTCTAGGTGTGGCGCGAGCGAGAGGCTCCCTTGGTTGACGATACCACGCTTCCTGAGTATCCCGATGGCGCTGTTCACCGTCGTCCTCGATTTACCGAGGTCCCGGGCCAGCTGTGCCTGTGAAGGGGGGTTCGGGGAGTCTGACAGCCTGGTCACGATCTTCCTCTGGACACCGGAAAGGCCGACTGGCAGCATCGCAGCCGCGGTTGCCTGGTCCGTCACGCCGGTGCCCTCGAGGATCTCGACCTGGGCAGGGGCGCCAGCGTAGTAGCATGTCCTCCCGTTGAC